>ERZ779669.12-NODE-12-length-128567-cov-9.752513_pt1 | contig 128567 bp, 73 predicted proteins | sample MGYA00511372_ERZ779669 | MGnify/ENA primary metagenome ERZ779669 (study PRJEB29588, sample SAMEA1967891) | human gut metagenome | biome: human gut; feature: human-associated habitat; material: faeces | place: Denmark | collected 2008/2010 ... | reverse complement strand
TCCGGTTGGCATCGGTCACTCCCAGACGGATAAGCGCAAAGATGCGGAGTTCGGTATTCAGTATCTCGCCCGGTTTGGGTTCAATCTTTCCTTCTTCGGTGAGCAGATTGTTGAAGTCGCGGATAAAATTTTGGGAAGAATAAAGGATGTAAGTTGAATTTTTTGTATATTAAAATATGTTTATTTGTTTTTGGTATGTTTCTATTCTTTGATTTATTATCTAATTTTGATTATTATTCGGTTTTACCTTAAATGGAGTACATGAATTATGATTTCAAGAATAGTAATATATTATTTGATTGTTTATACTTTATTGTATACCCTGCCTGTCAACGCTTTATCAATTATTAATCCACAAATAGTGAACTATTCAGCGGCATCAGGATTACCCAGTAACGAGGTGACCTGTATTACTGAAGATGAAATGGGGATGATGTGGTTTGGAACATCTAATGGTCTTGCGCGTTTCGATGGATATGAATTTAAAGTTTTTCGTTCAGACTATTTGTCGCCATCTTTCTTCAAATCAAATTCTATACGTTTTATGGAAAAAGCCTCCGACGGAAAATTGTGGATTGTGACAAATAAGGAGGTGGCTGTGTTTGATACCCGAACTCAGCATATACGCCATATTGGATTGGAGAACTCTGTGTTGAAGAAAGTAAAGTCGTTATTGTTAGCTCGGAATGGAGATGCATATTTAGGTACTGCCCAAGGTTTGTATGTCTATAGAAATGAGGAAGGTGGTTTTACTTTATTGGAGAATGAAAGTCTTAAAAAGTTATATATTTATTCTTTATATGAGGATAAAAGTGGTCGGATATGGGTAGGAACTTGGTTTTCTGGTTTTTATGCATATAATCCGAAAAATAATGAGGTCTTGTTTTATGATACAGTATGTAAAGGAAAATCATATCGTGTTACAGATTTTGAGGAAGATAGTCAGGGAAGAGTTTGGGTCTCTACGTGGGATAATGGTGAGTTGATAAGATTGGACAGTCCTGAGGATGCTCATTCTTTGAATTATAAAATTTTTCCAGTGGAGTTTAAATCCAATATGTTGTCTAATCCTGTCATGTTCAATATTGAATATGATGAAGCGGAAGAGAAATTATGGGTTTCTACTGCAAATGGATTATATTTGATGAATGATTTGGAAAATCCGGTATCATTTACCAAGTATGATTCTTCAGATTTGAGAGGTACAGAGGTTACTCAAATTTATATGTGTTCTAGAGGAATTTTATGGACAGCGGTACAAGGAAGTGGTATCAATAAAATTATGATCAGGGACTATCCGTTTGTAAATTTGGACAAATTAAACTCTCAGAAAGATAATCGAGAAAAGATTGTTACTTCCCTGTTCCCATACCAAGATTCGTTGCTTTTTGTTGGTGAAAGACTTGATGTGCTTGATGTAATAGGACTGAATCCTATTCGCAGAAAAAAATCTATTGATATACCGGCACTTACTCAGCTTTCCAGAAAGAGTAATGCAGTGGTTAATTTTGAGTATGACAGAAAGCATGGAAGGTTATGGATTGCTACTCGATATGATGGAGTGTATTGTTTGGCCGGTAAAAAACTTGGGAAGGCCAAGTTGGTGAGGGTCCGAGATAAGTTTGATAATATCAGGTTTATTTCTGATATATGTTTGAAGCCCAATGGAGATTTATGGTGTGCTTCCGGAAATAGGCTGTTCCTTTTTAAATATGCAAAAGGAAAACTGGCTAAGAAAGAGGTGGAGGCTGTAGCAGAGCATATTATGGATAATAATATAACCTCTTTGTGTCTTTATGGGAGTAAGTTGTGGATTGGTACTGATGCATCCGGAATATTTTCATTGGATAAAAATGAAAACATAACCGAGTATTCTGTAGAAAACGGGAAGCTTGTGTATGATAATATATTATGTATGTATAGTAATCCTCAAAAAGGTTTCTGGGTGGGAACTAATGGAGGAGGTCTAAGCAGATTTGATGAACAGGAAGAAAAATTCAGAATGATTCCTTCTGTAAAAACTTCATCTGGCAACATTATATATTCTATTATTGAGGATAGTGGCAATCTGTGGATGGCAACAGGAAGGGGAATATGTCGGATGAATATGTCGGATGAATCCTCGGTAAAACTTTATACATCGATAGATGGAATAAAGAATACTCAATTTTCTCCTGGAGCAGCTGTGGCATTGGCCGATCATACACTGTTATTTGGAGGATATAATGGAATAGATTGTTATAATCCCATGCAAGATACTGTGGATAGTACGGCTTTTTCTACGGCTATAGTAGATGTATCCGTGATGAATGTGCGTCTCTCAGAGTTGTATAATAAAGATGATGATAAATTGTTGCCGCCTTATACAAAGGATTTGACTCTTTCTCATAACCAAAATAATATTATGCTGACTTTTAGCGGACTTACTTATCGGTCTCCTTCTTCAGTGGGGTATGCATACATGCTGGAAGGGGTTGATAAGGAATGGATATATGTCGGGGCCGACCAGCGTCGTGTTTCCTATAACAATCTTCAGCCAGGGCATTATTTGTTTTCTGTCAAATCATGTAATGAAAATGGTTTATGGTCTGCAGTGGAGACAATGTCTGTCACTATTTTGCCTCCGCCATGGCTTACCTGGTGGGCATATATTCTATATACCGTTGCGATAGCTCTTGTCGTATATATTTCATATAGGATAATTCATAATAGAATAAAATTGCAGAATGAGTTGAGAATTGAACAAATAGAGCGACAGAAATCGGATGAAGTAAATCAGGTGAAACTTAAATTCTTTACCAATATATCTCATGAATTGTTTACTCCGCTCAGTGTAATGCAATGTTCTGTGGAGAACCTGAAGATAGATCAGGTTTCAGATTCGCATACGCTTGATATTATGCAGATTAATCTTCGTCGGCTTAAGCGTTTGCTTCAGCAGATAATGGAGTTCCGTAAAGTAGAATCCGGGAATCTGAAACTGAAAGTCTGTTATAGTGATATAGTTCCGTTTATAAAGAATGTATGTGCCGAGAATTTTCAGCCGTTGCTTGAAAGAAAAAATATAACAATGGATTTCAGGTGTGAGCAGCATTCTATTTTTGCATGGTTTGATATAGACAAGCTTGACAAGATTTTGTATAATCTTCTTTCTAATGCGTTGAAATATAACTACGACGGAGGAGTCGTTACAGTAAGCGTGAAAGAAATAGACGATAAAGGGAAACGGAATGTGGTGATTGTAGTAGAAAATACTGGTGAAGGTATTCCTGAAAGCAAATTATCTGGTTTGTTCCGCCGTTTTTACGAAGGTGATTACCGGAAGTTCCATACTCAAGGTACTGGCATCGGACTTTCGTTGACAAAAGACCTAGTAGAACTTCATCATGGAGCAATAACAGTAAGCAGTATAGTGGGACAGATGACTTCATTTGTCATCACCTTGCCGGCTGATAAAGGCAGTTATACACTAGATGAGATTGATGAAAGTATAGTTGCTGCGGATAATACGGTGGAAGGAGAGATTACGCTGGAAACAGAAGAACAAAAGTCTGACATTTTGTTAGTAGAAGATAATCAAGACTTACTATCGGTAATGGATAAGATACTTAGTCGGGTATATAATGTGCATACAGCAGCTAATGGAAAGGAAGCCATGGCATATCTTAAATCAGAAGGAAAAGTAGATATTATTATTACAGATTATGTAATGCCTGAAATGAACGGCATAGAATTATGTAAGGCTATCAGGGAAGATGAAACGCTCTATTATCTGCCTGTTGTCATGCTTACGGCCAAGACACAAACTGAATTCCAGAAATTAGGTTATGCAGCTGGAGCAGATGTATATCTGTCCAAACCGATTGAAATGTCTGTGCTGATTGCTCAGATAAATTCCATTATCCATAACCGTAAGATGGTGGCAAAAAAATATTTGTCGGAAGAAACCTCAGATGAGGTAAAAGAACAAGAACCGCATTTGTCTGAGTCAGACAGAGAGTTCCTAGATAGATTGGTAGCTGTGATTGAAGAGAATCTTGATAACAGTGAGTGTACAAATGATTTATTGTATGCAAAGATGAATACCACGCAGTCTACTATGTACAGAAGGCTGAAATCGCTTACTGGACTTTCTCCGAACGAATTGATTCGTGACATAAGGATAAAGAAGGCATGCGAATTGTTAAGAAAAAAAGATATGCAGGTGTCCGAAGTGGCATACGCTGTAGGGTTTACGGATCCTAAATATTTCAGTCTGATATTCAAAAAAGTGAAGGGGATGTCACCTAAAAAATATATTGAATCGTTGTAAGTATTTACATCTTATCTGAATAGTTGGAGAAGTTATGCTTTAATTTTAATAAAGTGTAACTTCTCTTTTTTGTGCCTTAGAAAGATGAATGCATTGACTCTTAGGGGCATTGAATAAAAAATAGGATGTATGTGAATAAAATCTATACCGCAATAAACATATAAACTCATGATATTTGTGACGGTATTAATATTAAAATCTATGATATATGAAAATAGCTAACACACTAAGATTTCTAGCGATTCTATCTGCTATTGGTTTGGCTGGTTGTAAGCAAACGGTGATACCGGATGCTGAGCTTCCAGACGGATGGAAAGAAACGGAGAAGGTGGCCAAGGAATTTAAGGTAGATGACGTTGCAAGTTTGGGATTACCGTCAATCGTGGAGGGTAATAAAATTTCTGTTTTTTCAACTATGGCACCTGAAGATAATTGTGAGTTTACTTTTCAGAATTCTACTTTTTCAGGAGAAGTAGCAGGGGGGAGTCTGATAGCATTATATCCTTATAGAAGCGACGCGACACTTGTGAATGAAGGTGGCAAGCTTGTACTTAACACTTTGATACCATACGAACAGGGAATATCTAAGATTACGGAAAACTCTTCTGAGGATAGAAGTGTTCCAAGAGCTGATAACTCTGCGACTATAGGTACGGAGAGTACTGAAAAGAAAAAACTGGATGAATTATACTTGGCAGTAAACACGGGAGATGGTTTTGTATTTAAATCTTTGTATACTATTGTTACTTTACCGATAAAAGCTGAATATGCATTGTTGGTAGATTCAATCAGAATACAAGCTGGGAATGGAGAGCATTTGTCTGGCAATATTGGGCTTACATTTAATGGTAATGCTTTTGTTGGAATAAGAACGCCTGAGGTTAAAACAGATAAAGTGTTGTATGCAGGTAAGTTAGAGTTGAATAAGAATGAAGAATTGAATGTAAAATTCAATCTTCTTTCCGGAGTCTATAAGAATGGTTTCCGGGTATCGTTGTTTGAGGGTAATGCCGGAATTGTAAAAGAATATGATTCCGAGATTGATTTGTCTGTACAGGAAAATTATAGTTTCGATGAATTCCTTATTTCTTTACCTGATTATTATATATCTTATACATCTGACAAAGAGATTGTAGTTGACGGGTATCTTTCGGAATATGCAGGGGGTAAAGGTAAAATTTATTTCTCAACAGGTGTAGTGCCAGATGGACTATTCAAGGGGAATAAGGATGTGAAATCGGTGGAAATACCCCAGGGAATCACTTCAATTGGAGAAAGTGCTTTCGAAAGTTGTACAAATCTTAGTGAGGTTGTGTTTGCTGATAATTCTATTTTGAAGACAATTGGTAAAGCTGCATTTAAAGGAGCATCCTTTAATAAGATAAATATACCTGCCAGCGTCACCTCAATCGGTAATTATGCATTTCAAAATAATACACATTTAACTGTCTTAAGTTTTGGAACTGCGCATTTCACTAAAAATAATGAAGATATTATAACGTCTATAAGCTCTGACTCTCAGTTACAGATTTTGGGTGAACAGCTTGTAGATGGCTGTAAGGCTTTGAATTGTAACATTGTATTGCCAGAGTCGATAAAGAATATGACAAATACTTTTTCTTTAAATCCTAATAATAAAGATTTGATTCTTTTCTGTTTGGCTGTGACTCCTCCGACGGCAAATAATAATAGTTTTAATTCTTTTGATAAAGTATTTGTTCATGAAAATGTATTGGAAGCCTATAAACAAAGTTATGCCAGCTATGGAAGTGTGGTGAAAAAGCTTTTTGCTATAGGTACTAACCCTGATACTCCACAAATAGATAGAACCGATTATTATGTGAAGTATAAATCGAATGTAAGAGTAGAAACTTCTTATGGTAATGAATATAATGAAGGCACTGGTGAAGGATTTGTTTACTTTACTAACTCTACTATACCTTCAGATGTGTTTACTGGTAATACTGATATTACAGAAATAGAAACTTCTGAAAAAATAACAGTCTTGTCAGATTTCTGTTTTACGGGATGTAGTAATTTGAATACAGTATCATTAAATGATGAATTATTAACAATAGGAAAACAGGCATTCAAAGATGCTGATATTAACAGTGAGTTGAAAATTCCTGCAAGCGTGATTTCCATAGGTAATTATGCATTCCAGAATAATTCAAATCTTGTTAGTCTAAGTTTTGGAAATGCTCAAATAACAAAAGATAGCAATGACAATGCTGTCTATGTAGAATCTGATTCTAAGTTGGAAATTATAGGGGATAATTTTATTGGTGGATGTAAAAAGTTGAATTGTGTGATAGTTTTGCCTGGTTCTATAAAAAGTATTGCAAATTCTTTCTCATTCAGTCCTACCACAAAATGTATCTTGTATTGTTTGGCACCGACGCCTCCAACCTCAACTAATTTTGCGACCTTTAGTTCAATATATGTTCCCAATGCTTTTTGGGATACATATAAGGTTGTATATTCTAAATTCTCTAGTAAATTAAAAGGTTTTGGTCCAACAAGTAATAAGTAATCTGTTAAATACAAGTATATGAAAAATATAATATATTTATTGTTTTTATTTTTCTTCTGTGCATGTACAAACAAAGAAGAAGTTAATGCTGCAGATGAAGAACTGATAAAATCGTTTGTCGTAAATGTGGGTAATGAAAGTGTGGAAGGTGTGGTAGACAATACCAATCATACCATTTCTTTGTCTGGAATTAATAATGGTCTGACAATATCGGGCGTAGATTATTCATTGTCCGATGGAGCTATGGTATATCCCGATCCTAAAACTTTTGTAGGAAACTGGGATATTATGGAGAAGTTTCAGATTAGGTCTGTGAGTGGAAAGGAATATAAGTATACAGTATTATTGCCTGACTATATAAAGAAATCAAATTTTCTTTCCATTGACTTCAATAAAAAAGAGCAGCAGATACTGTTTGTAGGAGCTGACATGGAGAGAAGCCAGTCTTTTATGCAGAAATGTGTCAAACCGGAACTGGTGGCAGAGTGGTGTTTTAAGGATATTCCTTTTGAAATCTGTCGTGTTTCCTATGACAAACAGCAAGAACTGCAAGAAGGTGTGAAAACTCCTGAATTCTATAATGATGCAATCAAGAGTATGCAGATGCTAAAAAAAGTAAACCCTGCAATAGAATTCTGGGCTACAATGAAGAGTGATTACAATGGCTATGACAATGAGAATAACTTGCCTGAATGGATTTGTGAGAATAAGAAAGATTCCTATTTTGATACGGATAAGTATGCCGTATTTCTAGCAGATTATCTTGAACTGATGCATAAGAATAATGTAACGATTAGCTATTTGGCTACAGCAAAGGAATGGTATTCTATTTTGACACCTGCAAGATCAGTGAAAATTTTGACAAAATTGAATGCTGAATGTGAGCGCAGAGGCATACCAAAACCTAACTACGTGGATCCAGCTACTTGGGGAATTTCGCAAGGTGTTCAATTTATTCAGAATACAAACATTCAGAACAATAAAAATTTATATTATGGATTTTCTACTCATAATCTGAATTCTGCCGAGTCGGCTAAAATGCTTTATGAAAAGTTCGTGCAGGCTTCCACCGATTTAGGAAAACCTGCTTTTGCGGATGAAACGGCATACGGTAATGGAGAAAGAACAAACGGTGCGGAACCTCAGGATCTTTCTGCTATTTTGACTGCTTATCTTGAAAAGGTAGAGTTTTATAGAGATGGCGTACAAGGGGAACTTTTCTTTGAGTTGTTCTCAAGAGGAGTAAATGCAGAAACAAGGAGTGTATACTTTAAAAGTGGAGGTATGCCTACAAGAATGAGATCTTATTACGTACTTAAGGAATTTGCTACGGGGTTGTCTGGAAAGAATAAATATTATGTGGATCCGATATTCACTGAGGTCGATAAAAAGGTGCAATCCATGTCATTTGTGAGTGACAATTCTGTCTTTGTGGTTTTGTTGAATACAGGACAGGCAAACATTAAGAATATTGGTATCAAATGTGAGAATTTTGGTAAGAAGGTTTCGAATGTTGAGTTCACTCGTTTTACAGTTGAAGATCCGATAGAAGGTTTTAAGGAGAAAACGAATGAGTTGTTACTGGAGAATATGTATATCACTGACTTGTCGCCTCTGAGTATCTCTTTTATCAGATTTGAATTGGAGTAATGTGTCTTGGGGGATATATAAAATATTGTTTTTTGAGAATAGACCTTTGATAAGGATAGGATTAATAGTGGAGTAATGAAAAATTTTGTATTGTTCTTCTTGTTGTGCTGTAGTTATTTAACCTCCACAGCTCAGGGGTTTGGAACACGGGAGTCTATAAACACCGGTTGGTTTTTTAAGCTTGGAGATGGCAAATATTGGGGGGCTGAGTTCTTCAATCATTCAAAATGGAGAAAACTTGATGTGCCTCACGATTGGAGCATCGAAATGCAGGCTAATCCAAATCTGGCAAGTTGTACAGGATATTTTCCCGGTGGAATAGGATGGTACAGGCGGGAACTTCAGATACCGGCAGAAGCTAAGGGTAAGAAAGTGTATGTGTATTTTGAAGGTGTTTACAATAATAGTGAAGTATTTATAAATGGAAAATGGATAGGGAAACGTCCTAACGGATATGTGTCTTTCATGTACGACCTTACTCCTTATGTAAATTTTGGAGGGAGAAATGTGATAGCTGTGAGAGTGGATCACTCGCAAGACGCAGATTCCAGATGGTATACTGGGTCTGGAATATACAGAGATGTATATTTGGTTTATGCCAATCCGGTGCATATCAATCTTTGGGGGGTGAGTTATGAAACAAAGGTAAAAAGGAATAGTGCCGTACTTACTGTAAAAACAGAAATAGACAATAATGCAGATAAGAATTTAGATGTAGAAGTTTTTAATAGGGTATTTGATAGAGAAGGGAAGATTGTAAATCAGGGTAAACAAACATTTAGGGTTATGGCTGATAAGGTATCGGGCTGCGAGATGCAGCTTGATATCCAGTCACCTAAACTATGGAGTATAGATAATCCTTATTTATATACTATAGTTACTGAGGTAAAAAGAAATGGAAAGATTGTCGATAAATCAGAGACAAGAGCAGGTATTAGAAAATTAACCTTCGATGCAGATAAAGGGTTTGCATTGAATGATCAACCGATGAAAATAAAAGGTGTGTGTATACATCATGATGCGGGCTGTTTGGGAGCAGCCGTTCCGAAAGAAGTATGGCAGCGTCGGTTGAAAAGTTTAAAGGGTATTGGTTGTAACGCTATAAGAATGAGTCATAATCCGCAAGCTACTTGTGTATACGAATTATGCGACGAGATGGGATTTCTTGTGATGGATGAAGCTTTTGATGAATGGGAATACCCCAAAAAGAAATGGATAAGTGGTTGGAATAAAGGGAAACCTGGGTTTCAAGGCTCTGCCATATATTTCAGAGAATGGAATAAACGTGATCTTGCAGATATGATAAGACGCGATCGTAATCACCCTTCTGTTATTATGTGGAGTATTGGGAATGAAGTGGATTATCCTAATGACCCTTATTCGCATCCGATACTTGATGAGGAAGGTATAAGCCAGCATCATGTAAAAGGTTATCAGCCTAATCAGCCGCGTGCAGAGAGACTGGGAGAAATTGCCAAAGAACTCGTGGCGGAGGCTAAAAGGTATGATACGTCGCGCCCTGTGACGGCTGCACTTGCTGGAGCTGTTATGTCGAACGAAACGGCATACCCTAGAGCACTTGATATAGTAGGATATAACTATACAGAATACAGATACAAGAAAGATCATGAGAAATATCCGGATAGAGTGCTCTATGGAAGCGAGACGCGGCATGACTTGAATGCTTGGAAGGCGGTGAGAGATAATGAGTTCATCATGGGGCAGTTTATCTGGACTGGATTTGATTATCTTGGCGAAGCAGGGCCATGGCCTTCAAGAGGATTTACCACAGGTATGATTGACCTTGCCGGATATATCAAGCCTAACGGATATTTTCGTCGCTCACTTTGGGAAGAAACTCCTAATATTTATATAGGTACATATTCAATAGGTAATAATAAGATAAGAACGAATGCCCCAGCTGTGTGGAATTATGAAGATGGGGAAATGATAAGAGTTGTGGCGTACACTAATTGTGAAGAGGCTGAACTCTTTTTGAATGGTGTGCAGGTGGGAGTCAGAAAGCCGTATGATGAGACAAATGGAGTAATATATTGGGATGTTCCCTATCGTAGAGGTAAGCTTACGGTAAAAGGGTATACTGAAGGGAGCAAAGTAGCGGACTATTCAATTCAAAGTAGCAGGCGGCCATTTGCCATAAAGGCTAAAGCGGATAAGACCAAAGGTTTGAAACCAGGCGACGTAATACATGTGGAAATATTCATAGTGGATAAGGATGAGGTGTCGGTGGTATTGGCGGATAATCTTGTGAAATTGAGTATAAGCGGACCTGCAAAACTTTTAGGTTTGGAAAGTGGAGAAGGAAATGTGGCTGATAATTTTAGAGACAACAAGCAAAGATGTATGAACGGAAGGTTGTTGGGGTATTTGAAAATGACTGGAGCTGGTGAGGTACGGATAAAGGCAGAATCAGCTTTGCTTAAGAAATTCGAAATAGCAGTCACAGTTGAATAATCATTATGGAAAAGCGGTTATGAATAGTTTATACCCAGTATATGAATAATTCATAACCTGCTTTTCAGTAGGTATGTCCATATATTTGCATTACGTAAATAACTGAAAGTTTAACTTTAATGTTTAATGACAATGAAATACCAAGAATAAAATGAATCAATAGGCTTTGTGGTTTCATCAGGGGCCGGAATAATTTTTCCTTTTGTGTCGATAGCTAAATTTAATGCAATTGAAAAAAATATTAAATCCAAGAAAGTAATTAGTGAAATCTGGGAATTTGATTTGGAAAACTAATCCTTAAGATTTATAATTTATGAAAGAAGTAAAACTTAAATTTTTACTTTGGTTGTTTTTATCCATGGTGATTGTCCACTCGGGATATGCACAAGATATAACAGTCCAAGGACAGGTGTGGGATGATGCACTGGGAGAGCCGATGATTGGTGTGAATGTATCTGTAAAGGGTACAACGAACGGTGTGATAACTGATTTTGACGGTAATTTTACGATTAAAGCTAAAAACAATGATGTGATTGTATTTTCCTTCATTGGGTATAAAGATGTAACAGTAGTGGTTAAGCCGGGACTTAATCTTTCCAGGGTGTTGATGAAAGAAGATACCCAGCAGATTGAGGAGGTAATCGTAGTAGGTTACGGACAGCAAAAGAAGGCTTCAAGTGTAGGAGCTATTTCTTCGGCAAAAGGTTCTGATTTGTTGCAGGTGGGTAGTGTGAATAGCGTATCAGAAGCATTGCAGGGACAGATTCCGGGCGTGGTAGCTATAAATACTTCTTCTAAACCTGGTGCTGATGCAGCCGATTTGTTTATCAGAGGTAAGGCTACTTGGGGAAGTGCTTCTCCTTTGGTCCTTGTGGATGGTATAGAGCGCGACTTTAATGATGTGGATGTCAATGAAATAGAATCTATCTCAGTTTTGAAGGATGCGTCTGCTACGGCTGTATATGGTGTAAAAGGTGCAAATGGAGTGATACTTCTTACAACGAAACGAGGTAAGAATGATAAGCCTGTGGTGAACTTTACGGCAAACTTTGGTTTTAAACAGCCGACTTCAGAGTTGACCTTTGCCGATTATTCTACTTCTATGCGGATGTATAATGAAGCTGTGATTAATGATAAGGCTTGGGATAAGTTGATTCCAGAATCGACTCTTGCAGCTTGGGATTATGCTTATAAGACCGGAAACTACGGACCGTATAATGATTATTTTCCGGAAGTAGACTGGTGGAATGAAATGGTTAAGGATTTTGGCTTTCAGCAGAATTATAATTTAAATATTTCTGGAGGAACAGAAAGAATGTCTTATTTTGCTTCTTTGGGGTATCTCAATGACGGAGATATTTATAATATCCAGAAAAACAACGAATTCGACCCACGGTTCTATTACAAGAGATATAACTGGCGTACTAACTTTGACTTCAATATTAGCAAGTCAACCAAACTTTCTGTGAATATTGCAGGAAATATGGGGTATCGTAATCAGCCGGGATACAGAGATGCAGATGAAGGCGACAGCTATATCTTTGACCCATTCCTGACAAATCAAACCAATATGTTTCCTATTCAATATTCGGATGGAAGTTATGGATGTGATGATATGGGAGGAGGAAATATTTATACAGAGATGAATCTTCAGGGACAAAGACAATATAAGTCATTTCAAGGATTTTATGACGTGATTTTAAACCAGAAACTGGATATGATAACGAAAGGACTTTCCATTAAGGGTTCGTTGTCATACACTTCATCTTCTAAAAGAGAAACGAATGTATTTAGAGGACGCTATTACGGGGCAAATGATAGTGAAGCTGCGAAAAGAGCAACAGTAAGATATTATAGAACGTATGATTACGCTTCGCCTATTATTAATGAAGATGGTTCCATTTCTTATCCTATACTGTTGAATGAAAGATTCCCGGATGATGAGATTGAAGAAGATTTGCCGGCCGGGGTAAAGAACGACAACTTTGAGAACTATAGCAGAAAGTTGTATTATGAGATTGCCTTGAACTATGCAAGAAGATTTGGTGATCATGATGTAACTGCATTGGCTTTGTTTAATAGAAAAATAACAGAAACGAGAGAAAACTTTCCTTCTTACGAGGAAGACTGGGTGGGACGTGTGACTTATAATTGGAAAGAACGTTATCTGGCAGAAGTAAATGCTGCTTATACAGGTTCTGAAAAATTTGCACCAGGCAAAAGATTTGGTTTCTTTCCTTCTTTCTCTATTGGATGGCGAGTTACCGAGGAGGATTTTATGAAGGATTTGAAAGAGAAATGGTTGACGAATCTGAAGATTAGATACTCGTTGGGTAAGGTTGGTAGCGATCTAAATTCTAATGCGTTTAATTATATCCAAATTTATAATGCCATAACAGATGTAAGTAATTATGTAACTTTTGGTAAATATCAGGATGTGACTTATGGGCCGCTATATACAGAAGGGGCATTAGCAGATGCTGATGCAACATGGGAGACTGCAGTAAAACAAAATCTAGGCATTGAAATGACTGTGATAAATAACTTGAGATTTACATTAGACCTATTCAATGAACACAGAACCGGAATTCTGATGACGCGTCAAACGCTAGCTCCATGGATGGGGATAGAATTGCCCTCATTAAATCTTGGTGAAACCAAAAATCATGGTCTGGAATTTGATGTGTCGTGGAATGATATGATAGGTAAGGGGTTTAATTACTTTATCAAATTTAATTTCTCTACAAGTGAAAATAGAATTGTTTTCAAAGATGATCCTTATAAACTCGATGAGTATCTTAAAGCTGCAGGAAAGCCTATCGGGTATCAAAATAAATATCTTGTAGTAGGAAACCTGGGTTCTATTGATGATATATTCAATTATACCACAAGTGGTATCAATAACGGTATGCAGAACACATTGGTTCCAGGAGACTTGGTTTATATGGACTATAATGCCGATGGTGTGATTGATTCCAAGGACCAGGTGCCGATGGAGCATGTGAATTATCCGTTGACTACATATTCTTTGACCTTGGGTTTTAATTATAAAGGCTTTGGATTCAATGCACAGTTCTATGCTGCTGCAGATGTGTATAAGGAGCAGATAACCAATCTTCTGTGGGATTTTCCTGGCATGATAGTAAAGGCTCAGCCTAATACCTTGGACAGATGGACCATAGAGGATATTTATGCTACGGATGTGGTTCGTCCGTCTGTGCATCTGACAAATAATTACAACAGTGTGCAGAGCACTTATACATACACTGACCATTCTTATATCAGGTTGAAGAATGTGGAGTTGAATTATGCATTGCCTAAAAAAATGATAAAGAAAGTAGGATTGACAAAATGTCAAATATATGTGAATGGTAATAACTTGTTTACCATCTCTGGAATAGATAACAGAAGAGACCCTGAAACAAGCAGTGAATCTGTATATCCTATTGTAAGAAGATTTAATGTTGGTGCGCGTATGTCTTTCTAAAAAAAGTAAATATGAGAAAAAGTTTTTTATATATAATAAGTTGTTTGTTCCTTTTTGGAACATCGTCTTGTGAGGACTTTCTTGACAAGTCGCCTGATATGGGGCTTACAAATGAAGATGTATACAGGAATTATGAATCAATTAGAGGTTATCTTGATTATTCCTATACTTATCTGGATAATATCTATAAGTTTGATGGCTGTAAAAATGGAAGAACTCACATCGGAGCTATTTCTGATGAGCTTGCTTCGATGCTGAATTATGCTGAAAGTATTACTGTAAATAATGGTAACTGGTTGTCACAGACTATAAAAAGTTTTGAGATAGGTGTGGGCTCTGAAAGAGGTGGTACTTCTATCTGGAAGGCTTATCAGGGTATAAGAATAGTTAATAATGTGATACAGAACCTTAATCAGGTTCCCTCAATTACTGAAGAACAGAAGAAACAACTTCTGGGACAAGCCTACTTTCTTAGGGCATGGTTCTATTTTCAACTAATTAAAAGATATGGTGGTATGCCTAAACTTGATAAATTGTTTGAAGGAGATGGCTCAGAAGATTTACCCCGTATGACGTACCATGAATCACATGACTGGATGGTTTCTGATTTGGATAAAGCAATTGAAATGTTGCCGGATGAATGGGATGACAATAATACGGGAAGACCGACCAAACTTGCCGCTATGGCTGTAAAGTCGATGGCCCAACTCTATGATGCCAGTCCGTTGATGCAGAATGACCTTATAAAAACAGAAGTAAAGGAGTATGATAAGGAAAGAGCTAAGATTGCCGCTCAATCAGCATATAAGGTGATTGAGTATATTGAAAATCCGTCTCAGACACAATATGGATTAATGGGTGCAGACGAAACTGATCCTGAAGTAAAAAAAGATATATATCGGAATATCTTTTATTGGCAGCCAGGCGCATATACCCAACCTGAATACATTTGGTATAATAGAAGTCAAGATGAGATTGGTTCGTATAACTATTCAAGATATATTCGTTCTTTCTGGTTGCCGGGAGAGCTGGCTAAGGGTGATGGAAATGATGCTGTTTCCTATAATGCACCTACACAAAATATGGTAGATTTGTTTGACAAGAAAGTAGGAGGTACTTATTATCCTATTTCGGATTCTCGTGCTAACTATGATTTGTCTGATCCGTATAAAAACCGTGACCCAAGATTCTATAATAATATTTTGTGTCCTGGTGATGAATGGGGAAAGGATAATAACAATGCTCCGCAGTATATCACTACTTATGTAAATGGGGCTATGTATAACACGACAAAAACCAATAAGGAAACAAATAAACGGACACAGACTGGATATTTGTGTAAAAAATATATATGGCCTCAGGCAAATCAATGGACTAATGGGTATAATCTTTATAGAACAATTACTGTATATATAAGAGTGGCTCAAATCTACCTTGATTTTGCAGAAGCGGCTTTTGAATATGCGGGTGATGCCAAAGCTAAAATTGAAGGTTGTGGAGACTTGACCGCAGAAGATGCGATTAATAAAGTAAGAAACAGGGTTGGGGTTACTGATCTTCCTGCTGATATCGTTTCGGACTCGAAGAAGTTTAGAGAAGCTTATAGAAGAGAAAGAGCTGTGGAGTTAATGTTCGAAAACAATAGATGGTGGGATGTGCGCAGATGGATGATTGCTCATGAATTGTTTAAAGAACCAATAAAAGGAATCATTGCCACTCCAACGAATCCTAATGCGGATATTTCTTCAATGAAATTTACGTATGAAATAGATGAAATAGAAACTGAACAGAGGATATTTGATATGCGTAATTATTGGTATCCTTTCTCTTTGAATGATGTGGCTGGTTTGAAAAATTTGGTACAGAATCCAGGGTGGTAATTAATCGTATTAAAGCTTATGAAAAATATACTATATATAGCATTTGTTATTTTGTTTCTTGGGGCTGGTACTTTTTCTCAGGTGCAGGCACAGGGCAGAAAGAAAATGAAAACCAATAAGGCTTCCTTGATGGTCAATATTAAAACGAAAGTTGTTGACGAGAATGGAAAGCCTATTTATGGAGCGGAACTCATTACGAGTGAAGGTGCAATCTCTGTTTTTACAGATAAGAATGGAGTGGCGGAATTCAATTCGAAGGCTGACGGAACCATACTGGTAGAGGCATTAGGATATGAAGACGTGGCGATAAATATAACCAATCGTAAGTTTCCTAAAATTTTGAAGATGGTAAAGGCCGAGATGTATTCTTCTGGGAAATATCTGATAGATAGATATGATGGAGGAAAGACAACTCAAAAGAATCTGGTAGGTGCTGTATCTTCAATAGATGGAATGGATTTGGCCACATATCCTGAATTTTCCTTGTCGAATACATTGCAAGGAAGACTGGCTGGCGTAGTAGCTGATGCTGCTGGCGGTGGTCTTGCAAATAATGTTTCCAGTATATATGTAAGGGGACAGCATAGAAAAGATGATAACGCAGTAATTGTAATAGTTGATGGAATAGAAAGAGACTGGAATGATTTGATCCCAGAAGAGATAGAAAAGATTGAAGTGATGAAAGATGCGACAGCCAAGATTCTTTATGGTTCTCGTGCTGCGAATGGAGTCCTTGTCATTACCACTAAAAGAGGGGAAGCCAATAAAAGAGTGATTAAAGCCAGTCTTGAAGCGGGAGCTATGATAATGACCAGAACTCCGAAATATTTGGATTCATATAATTATGCCACATTGTATAATGAGGCTCGGATGAACGATGGTTTACCTCCTTTCTATAGCCAGCAACAGCTGGAGGGATATAAGAATTCAACAGGAGTTAATGACTTGTTCTATCCTAATGTGGATTTCTATGACAACTTGCTGCATGACCAGAGCATGTATCGTAAGGCGGTTTTTGATCTTAATGGTGGAACAGATAAGGTGAGATATGCATTGGTCGCAAATTATGTCGGAGGTAATGGATTTGAAAAAGCAGGTGTACGACCGGACCTGAACAGAATCAATGTGAGAGGAAATCTTGATATAAAAGCTACAGATTTTCTGAATGTGGTGGCAGACGGTGCTGTAAGACTTGAAAACAGACAGGTCGGCTATTTGGGCTGTGAGAAAGTGTTTACACAACTTTCAACCACCCGTCCAAACGAATATCCTTTCTTGATACACCCGGAAGTACTTGGCCTGGCACCTAATTATGATGGAATTCCTTATTTTGGGGCAAGTTTGTCTCATCCTGATAACTTGTATGCGGATATGCAATATGGAGGTTATTCTCAGGAACGATATATCGTTAGTCAAACCAACCTCGGATTGGATTTTAACCTGGATTCTATTTTGAAAGGTTTAAAAGCATCTGGTTTTATTACTTTTGACAATTATAGTTATTTCAAGAAAGGGCAGACAAATATATATCCTACTTATGCCGTACTTGGTATAGCAAATGGGATACGTCCGGAGATAAAGCAGATGAGATTGATTTCAGAACAATCCAATCAGCAGAAACAGGGAGATGAAACACGAAGAACCTTGGGTTGGAGAGGAAATGTGTCATATAATAACGTCTTTGGAAAGCATGGAGTTGGGGCTGTGTTGGCTTATAATTATTATCAAAAAGAAATTAAGGGCGATGACCAGGATATAAAAAACAGCAATGCTACACTTCGTCTTAATTATAGTCTTGATAATAAATATATTGTAGAGGCTACAGGGGCTTTAATGGGTAGCAATCGGTTTGTTGGAAAGAACCGCTATTTTATGAGTGGTGCTGTGGGCGCAGCATGGGTCTTGTCAAATGAACAGTTCATTAAACAGGCTGATTTCATAAACTTCTTGAAGCTAAAGGCCAGCTGGGGACTTTTAGGATATGATAAAAGTACTGATTATTTGTTGTATGATACAGCTTGGGAGGATGGCGGTACAGTCTTATTTGCCAACGAAGGAACGACTACGGCCCATTATACTCAGTTTGTTCGAATTGGAAACCCGGATTTGAAGTGGGAATCTTCAAATGAATATAATGTCGGAGTGGAAGGACTTTTGTTTAATAACAGATTAAGCTTTGATATGAATTATTTCAATGAAACACGTAATAATATCATAGGGATGAATTCCGCTGCATACTCAGATGTATTGGGCACATTCATTTCTTACGAGAATATTGGTAAGGTGAAAAATCAGGGGGTTGATGTCAATGTAGAGTGGAGTGATAAATCTGGTGATATTTCATATAGCGTAGGTGCCAATTTGCTGTGGTCTAAAAATAAACTGGTTGAATGGAGCGAAGTGGATTATGACGAAGACTATCTGAAGAAAGTTGGGCAGTCTACGGATGTAATTATGGGATACGAAGCGATGGGACTTTTTGGAAAAGACGTGAAACTGGACAATGGCGTATTTCAGACTTTAGGAAATTATCAGGAGGGTGATATTGCTTATAAGGACCTTAATGGTGATAAGATTATAGATAGCAGAGACCAGAAAGCTATCGGTAACTCTTTCCCTCGCATCTCTTTGGGTGTAGATTTTAATATCGGCTATAAAGGATGGAACTTATATGTATTGGGGACTTCAGAATTTGGATTAGACAACTTGCTGAATAATACTTATTTCTGGAATAAAGGTGAAGGTAAGTACTCTGTAGAAACTCTTGACAGATACCACTCGGTTAATAATCCAAATGGTACTTATCCGAGACTAACTACTACAGAAGGTACAAATAATTTTGTAAATTCTACGTATTGGGTAGAGGATGGGTCTTTCTTCAGATTAAAGAACGTAGAATTAAGTTATACTTTTGGTTTGGAACATAAAAACTTTGTTTGTAAAAAAATAAAATTGTTTGCAAGAGGAACCAATCTGTTTGTCATTTCGAAAGAAAAGAATCTTGACCCAGAAGTTATTAATGCTGGTGTCGCTAATTATCCACTGTATTCTACGGTGACAGGTGGAATAAATATTACGTTCTAATAAATAAAGTACAAATAATATGAGAATAAATAAATTAAAATATTTGTTTCCGGTTGTAGCTTTGATGTTGGCCTCATGTGAGTCGTTGCTGGATGAGAAACCGACCAATGAATGGAGTGATGGTTATGCCTGGAGTGTAGCTTCTTTTGCTGAAGGTGTGCTTTATAATGCATATTCAGCAATGCCTTCAAGACCGGATTCATACGATAATAATTTTCTGGATGCGGCTACAGACAATGCATTGACTAACGTATATGGTTCTAATGTGTATAAGTTGTCAATGGGTGGAATGACTATTTCTAATAACCCTATTGGAAACTGGTCTGTCTGCTATAAGCAGCTGCAATATATCAACAGCTTTTTGGAAAATGGACTGACAGAGGCAACTGTTTATAAAAAGGAAGATCCCACCATGAATGAAATATATAAACAACGATTGAAAGGAGAAGCCTATTTCCTGAGAGCTTACTGGGGGTTCAAGCTGTTACAGATGTATGGTGGTAAAACGGATGATGGACAAGCTTTGGGTTATCCGATGTTTATGCATTTTATCACAGAGGAGCAAGCTGCGGATTATGACAATATCACTCGAAGCACGTATGAAGAATGTGCGGAGCAGATAATGAGTGACTGTGACGTGGCTTATGAATGCTTACCTGCCAGTTATACTGGTGACGATGAAATTCTTGGTAAGAAACAATTAGGCCGTGCCACACAGTCGGCTGCTCTTGCACTGAAAAGCACGGTGGCATTGTATGCAGCCAGTCCGGCTTATCAAGATAATAGTGTGATTGTATTACAGGAAATGGGAAAATTCAACGTGGTAGACTCTGAAGCTTATAAACAGAAATGGGAAAGAGCCGCCATTGCTGCTGATGAGGCTCTCAAATTAAGTGAGTTTTCAACCTTTTATCCTCTTGAAGCGGCTAATCTGGCCGATACTCCCGTGGATGCTCCTAAAGAATTTTTGCTGTTTTCTTTCTTTAAATCATCAGGTTTTGAACAGAGACATTTTGCTCCCTATTATTGGGGAATGGCCAATAATATTCCTTCACAGAATCTTGTAGATGCTTTTCCTATGCAGAATGGGTATCCCATCGACAGAAGAGAATCTGGTTATGACAAGAACAATCCTTATGCCGGGAGAGATAAAAGATTTTATTTGAATATTTATGCGCACGGATTAAAGTATGGGAACAATGGCCTTCCGGTTGATATTTTAGAAGGAGGAAAGGATTCTAAAACGTTCAGTCAGTATGCATCCAGAAGTGGATATTATCTTGCTAAATTTATGTCGAAAGACGAGGATATGCTAAATCCTGTGGCTAAAGTAAATGTGAAGCATTACTATCCTATTATGAGAAGAACAGAGGTTTGGCTGAACTATGCTGAGGCAGCGAATGAGGCATGGGGGCCAACAGGTAAAGGTGAGGGATGTAGTTATACTGCCTATCAGGTGATAAAGATGATTCGTGAACAGTCAGGAGGCATAACCAATGATGCATATCTTGACGAAGTTGTCAATAATCAAGGAAAAGAGGGACTCAGAACTCTTATTCAGAATGAACGCCGCATTGAGCTTGCTTTTGAGAATCAAAGATATTTTGATATGCGTAGATGGTTGTTGCCACTTAATGAGTCGGTAAAGGGTGTTTCAGTGGTAAATGAGGCGAACGGTTTGGTTTACAATTATAGTGAATTGGAAGAAAGACGGTATAATGACATTCGTTATTATTATTCACCGATACCGTATGAAGAATGCCTGAAAAATCCCAATTTGAAAAATAATTTAGGTTGGAAATAAATTATAAAAGATAGTAAATATGAAAAGGATGAAGATATTTTCCGCAGCTGTGATGTCTGCCTTGCTTATGACTTCTTGTTATGAGGACTATATTTATGACTATAATTATAGTTCTGCTTATTTTGCGTCGCAGAAGCCATTGCGTACAGTTATTGCAGATAGAGACATGACTATCGATGTGGGAGTTGCGATAGGAGGAAAGCGTGAAGTGGATATGAACGACTGGGCTGAGTTTAAGATTGACGAGACCTTGCTGAATGGAACGGGATTGACTTTGTTGCCCAAAGAATATTATACATTGTCGGATCCGACTACAATGAGGGTATCTAAAAGTACACTTCCTGTAGCGGATGTGACTGTCAGCTTTACAGAAGCTTTTTATGCTGATGAAAATGCAATGAAACAACATTATGCATTACCTTTTAGAGTTGAAGCAAGTTCATTGGATTCTATTCTTGTCGGTCAGGAAACAAGCATTGTGGCTATAAAATACATCAGTACGTACCATGGTACGTATTATGTCAAGGGAACGGTGACAGAGGTAGATGCAAATGGAAATGCGATAGGTGAACCTGAGGCATATAGTAATGCTGATTTGTCAAAGAATATAACCAGAAACTTGACCACTATATCAAGAAATACGTTGGAAAGACAAGGATTGGCTAACCTGAAAACGGGAGTTGCTAATGAGAAAGTAAAAATTGTCTTTAATGACGATAAGACCTTGAATGTGGAGACAGCAGATGGTGGCGTGGCGATTACGAACGGTAGTGGCTCTTATGGATATGATGCAGAGGGAGTGCTGAGTTTGTCTTTATCATACACTTATGGAAGAACTGGCAAGATGTATAAAGTGGCAGAGACATTGATTCGCCGTCAGGACCCATTGAAGGATTTGAGATTTGAGGAATGGAGTATTGATAATAATGGTGAAGGAGAAGGTGATAATACCGGCTCCAGTTCAAGTTACATAGAATATATATCAGATACGGAGCTGACTGCTTCAGGGTTTGAAGGTGAGTATGATGCAACATCGAATAGGGGCTGGATTTATTTCCCAGATAAAACTATTCCGGATGAGATATTCAAAAATAAACAGATAACATTTGAATACCTGGGCTTTTATGGAATTGAAACGATAGGTAAAAAAGCTTTTGCAATGAATGCAGTTGGTACTGGGGTAATTAACGAACTTTATTTTGATGAGGCATTAAAGGAAATTGGGAACTATGCCTTTGAAAATGTTACCTTCAGTTCAGATGAAATCCTAAGCATACCTAATAGTGTAGAGAAGATTGGGGAAGGTGCTTTCAAGAAGTTTATTAACCTGACGAGTGTTCAGTTCGGGAATGCCACATTAACTAATGGTACGCCTGATGAAGCAAATCCACACTTAAAGGAAATTGGTAAAGATTGCTTCAATGCTTGTCAAATGCTGACGGGTGATGTGGTTATACCGTCTACTGTAACGAAAATGAACAAGGCATTTAGCGGTAAGCATAAAAACCTCCATTTGTATTTTATGTCTCCTACTGCGCCTTCGGATATTTCGGGTGCGGATAATTTCAATAGTAGTTTAGGTGAAATCAGCATCTTTATTCATGTACCGGCAGGGGCAGAAGGAAGTTATACACTTTGGGATAATCTGTGGAATGCCACTGCTAATACCGGGGTTCAATTGACTGAATGGGGAATTAATTAAATACGCTTAACTAAATAATTAGGGAGGCAAGGCAAATATTCGTATGATTTACCTTCCTCCCTTAATTGATCAATTAAAGATGAAAAGAATATTTTTAGGATTGACAGTTTTGTCTTCTTTATTGGGTGGAGTTCACGCGGAAAACCTTAAGGAGTTTGAGGATAAATCGGTGACAGGCGTAAACCGCGAAGAAGGCAGGGCTACGTTTTGGTATTATAGCGACAGGGCTACAGCTATTGAAGGTGGTTATTTCAATTGCCCGATGAATGTGTCGTTAAATGGGAAGTGGAAGTTTTCTTTTGCCGAGAAACCTGCTGATAGAAAGGCAGACTTTTATAAGACGGATTATGATGTAAATGACTGGGATGAAATAGATGTGCCGGGCAGTTGGCCTTTGCAGGGATATGACAAACCTCTTTATGAGAATCATCCTTATGAGTTTGCTTTGGACAGAAGTCCTTATCCGCATGTGGTACGTAAGGATTGGAATCCGGTAGGGTCATATCGTCGAAATTTCCATATTCCTGAAGACTGGAAAGACAAACGTGTGGTGTTGCATTTTGGAGCAGTGAAGTCTTCGTTCTATGTGTGGGTGAACGGACAGCAAGTGGGTTATTCGCAAGATTCCAAGATGCAGGCTGAGTTTGATATTACGGACTATGTAAAACCGGGTGAGAATATGGTGGCTGTGGAGGTTTACAGATTCTCCATTGGTTCTTATCTGGAATGTCAGGATTTCTGGAGACTGGCGGGTATTAAGCGTGATGTGTGGGTGTATGCCACTCCAAAAACATACGTGAAGGACTTTAGTGTGGTGGCTTCGCTCGATAAATCCTATAAAAATGGTGAATTCAGTTTGGACATTGACCTGAAAGCTACCGGAAAGACTCAGAAAGGCTTGCTGAAAGTTCAGCTCCTTGACAAGAATGAAAAGCCTGTGATGGAGGAAACAAAGGCTGTGAAGGTAAACAAGGGGAAGGTGGCTACTTATTCTTTTGGTAAGGAAATAGAGAATGTTAGAAAGTGGACTGCGGAAACTCCTGAACTTTATACGCTGTTGATAGAGTCTGACATAAACGGTGAAAAAAGCTATGTGTCGTCGACGGTTGGCTTTAGAACGGTGGAAATAAAGAATGCACAATTACTTGTGAACGGTACATATATATACGTGAGAGGGGTAAACCGACATGAACATCATCCTAAGTATGGACATTATGTACCAAAAGAAACTGTAGAAAAGGATGTGGAGTTGATGAAGAAACTGAACATCAATGCCATTAGAACCTGCCATTATCCTGCTGATCCTTATCTCTATGAACTTTGTGACAAATATGGATTGTATATTTGTGATGAAGCCAATATTGAATCTCACGGTCTTGGCGCAACACTTCAGGCTCCATACAATCCGAAGCATCACATTGCCGATGACATTACATGGCAGGCTATCCATCATGACCGAATTTTTAGAATGGTAGAAAGAGATAAAAATCATCCGTCAGTGATAATCTGGTCTATGGGAAATGAATGTGGTGATGGGATTGTGTTCAGAAATGCATATAAAAAGCTGAAGGCTTTTGATACTACACGTCCTGTGCAATTTGAGCAGGCAGGAACTCAGGCTCATACAGACATTTTCTGTCCGATGTATATGCGTATGGACAAAGTGAGAAATTATGCATTGTCGGCTGATACTTATCGTCCGCTGATTCTGTGTGAATATGCGCATGCAATGGGAAATAGTCTTGGTAATTTTCAGGATTACTGGGATTTGTTCGAAACATATCCTTGTCTTCAGGGAGGGTTTATTTGGGACTGGGTAGACCAAGCTATGGAAGATTATAGAGATGGAGTAAGATTTTTGGATTATGGTGGAGCGTTTGGATTGCAGAATATAAAAAATAGTGGAGCATTCTGTATGAACGGGCTTATCAATGCAGATAGAGAATATAACCCTCATGCATACGAAGCGAAAAAAGTGTTGCAAGGGGTAAGGGTAAAAATGTTGTCGGCAGATAAGAAGGAGTTTGAGGTTGCCAACAATCTCAGTTTTACTAACCTGAACAAATATGCTCAAGTATGGAAGATTGAGGCGAATGGTGAAGTGGTGGAAAAAGGAAGTCTGAATCTGGATGTGGCACCTTTGTCGTCAGAGAGATTTGTAGTACCTTATACAACAGAAGTGGATGATGACAAGGAATATTTCATTACAATAGAATTCAGAACCCGGGAGGCTGCCAATCTTTTACCTGCGGATTACAGAGTGGCTTACGAACAAATTGCATTGAACTATTACAAGCCGGTGTTTGTTCCGGCTGTAATGGATAAGACGTTGAATGTAGAAAAAACAGATAAGGAGATTATTGTTGGTAATGATGATTTCAACGTGGCCTTTAGTCTTGTTTCCGGTCAGATGACAGGTTTGTCACACAATGGTTATGAGTTTCTGAAGAATGATGTAAGACCTGATTTTTGGCGTGTAAAGACTGATAATGATGGTTGGTTTAAAGAAAAATACTGGAAGACGGCTCATCAAAGATGTCATCTTGATACAATTAATATGGAGATTATTACGGAGCTAGTCAAGAGGAAGAAGGTGGTAAAAGCGGTGAAGGTATATGCGAAAATCTTGATAAAATGTAATCCTAAACCTAAAAAAGAGGATTTTTCAGATGCATGGTTCAATACCGTTTATACAATCTATCCGGATGCCACGGTGAAGGTAGAAAATGATTTTCTTCCTGTCTATTATCATGCTGAACGTGAACTTTCCATGCCTCGCCTTGGTCAGGTATTTGAGATAAACGGTGAGTTAGAGGAAGCGTCATGGTATGGTAGGGGGCCTTGGGAGAATTATGCTGACAGAAAGACTTCTGCTCTTGTTGGACGGTATGAAATGCCTGTGAAAGAATTGGCTTATATTTATACGAGACCGCAAGAGAATGGTTACAGAACGGATGTCAGGGAGTTAAAACTGATATCGAAAGATGGGCATTTAATGAAAGTAACGGGACTGCAGCCAATATGCTTTAATGCGCAGTATGCTCCAAAAGAAAATTATGAGATAAATGGAAAGCCTATTAGAAATACCATTGATTTAAAGGAAGAGAAGAATCTGTTCCTGAATCTTGATTATGGACAGATGGGTGTTGGGGGAGACAATTCCTGGGGTAATCCTGTACATGTGGATTACAGGATATTATTGCGAAACTACAGATATGGGTTTGTGATACAGCTGTTCTAAAGGGACGAGAGTGATCTTTCTTATTTTATATTAAACTTCGGGGTGTCGGAAATTTTTTCGACACCCCGAAGTTTTGTTATGTACGTTTTCCATCATTATATAATTGAAACGTTTGATTTTATCTTGTTTATATTCAAAATGTTGAATGGGTTATGTATGTTTTGTGCTGAATAATTTGTTTACTCTATTTGAATAGAAAATAAACCTTTATGCAGTTCAATCGGGGTATATTTGCGTTAGTTCAAATTAATGTTTAAATTTTACATACCATGAGAATTGATAAAAAAATTACGGGTATTGCTTTTGCGGCTATTGTGGCCGGGGGGTATGTACAGGCACAGGAAAAGTTGCCTAATATAGTTTTTGTGTTGGCTGATGATATGGGTATTGGTGATTTGGGTTGTTATGGGCAGACAAAAATCAAAACCCCAAATATAGATAAACTGGCAGAAGATGGCTTGTTGTTTACACATCATTACAGTGGTTCTACTGTCAGTGCACCGTCAAGATGTTGTCTGTTGACAGGTAAGCATACCGGACATGCATACGTGAGAGGGAATAAAGGCCAGCAAACACCTAATGGTTCGTTTGACTTGGCTCTTCCTAAGACTGAAATAACTGTAGCGGAAATTCTTAAAAAGAAGGGTTATAAAACGATGTGCGTGGGAAAATGGGGACTTGGTGGACCGGGAACAGAAGGTAGTCCGATAAATAAGGGATTTGACTATTTTTTCGGTTATCTCAGTCAGTCGGCTGCCCATCGTTATTATCCGGATTATCTTTATGAGAATGAAAAAAAGGTGATGCTGAACGGGAAAGTATATAGCCATTTCATGATTATGGAAAAAGGGCTTGATTTCATAAGAAAAAATTCTGATAGTCCTTTCTTTGCCTATTTTGCAGTGACACCTCCACATGCAGATCTTGATTATCCTGACTTGAGTCAGTATGAGGACGCATTTCCAGAAAAACCTTATATTAATAATAAGGCTACAGGTTTTAAAACGCAGATGAAACCTAAGGCTGCATACGCTTCGATGGTAAGTGAGGTAGATAAAAACGTAGGACAGATTATTGATTTGCTGAAGGAAAAAGGCCTGTGGGGAAATACGATTTTTATTTTTTCTTCAGACAATGGGGTGCATTGTGTAGGTGGACATGAACCGGATTTCTTTGATTCTAACGGCCCTTTCCGAGGCTATAAACGTGATTTGTATGAAGGGGGAATCAGGGCTCCTTTTATTGTGAACTGGCCTGAGGTAATAAAGGAAAAAAGAAGTACAGACAATATTTCTACTTTTTGGGATTTCCTGCCTACTGTAGCTGAAATTGTGGGTGCTGATGTGCCTGAAGGTGTGGATGGTATTTCTTATCTTCCGGTACTGAAAGGTGCTGATAAAAATCCGAAACAGCATGAATATATTTATTACGAATTCTATGAGCAAGGGGGAAAGCAATCTATTATGAAGGATGGCTGGAAGCTTGTAAGACTGAATATGAGTAAACCGGGAAAAATGGTGGAAGAATTATATAATTTGAACAATGACCCTGATGAATCAGAGAATATAATTGCCTCTAATCCAGAAAAAGCAAAAGAATTGAGACAACTTGCGAAAGAAGCGAGAACAGACAGTAAACTTTTTAGCTGGAAACCTAAAAAACATAGAAAGAAATGATTTTCCGCAATTTTTATCTTGCTGCAGGTGCTTTATCTTTATTTCCTTTTGTAAATGCACAAGCTTCTGATTTATCAAGAAACCAGGGTAAACCCAATATCGTTTTTATTATGGCAGATGATTTAGGATGGAATGATCTTGGTTATACAGGCAGTGATTATCATGAAACTCCCTGTATAGATTATCTGGCTTCGGAAGGTATGATTTTTACAAATGCTTATTCTGCCGCAGCAAATTCAGCTCCAAGCAGGGCCTGCTTTATGAGTGGCATGTATACTCCTCGACATGGTGTATTTACTGTGGGTTCGTCGGCTCGGGGTAACAAAAAGAAAAGAAAACTTATACCAGTAGAAAATACGGAGGACTTGAGGGCTGATTTTATTACTTTGGGTGAGGCTTTGAAGGTACAAGGATATACTTGCGGGCACATAGGGAAATGGCATTTGGGCGATGATAGTGATGGCACGGGACCTTTGTCGCAAGGATTTGACCTTAATATTGCCGGCTGCCGTGCTGGAACACCGTATTCTTATTTTTATCCGTATTGCAGTAAGAAGAAAGGTGCTTGTCATCCTGGCTTGGAACAAGGAAAGAAAGGTGAATATCTCACGGATAGGCTTACTGATGAGGCTGTGAAGTTTTTGGTAGATTCGTCGAAAGGCGGCCGGCCATTTTTTCTGTATATGGCGCATCATGCAGTGCATGTTCCGCTTAAGGCACCAGCTAACCTGACAGAGAAATATTTAGGTAAGCAGAGAGGTAAATACCATCATAATCCTGTGTATGCGGCGATGATGGAAAGTTTAGATAACAGTGTGGGACATATATGCCATACTCTTGATTCTTTGGGTATCGCAGATAATACCATTATCATATTCACGTCCGATAATGGAGGATCTGAACCAGTAACAGATAATTTTATGCTTCGCGGTGGGAAAGGTATGCCGTATGAAGGTGGCATCAGGGTTCCTCTTATTGTGAAGTGGCCAGGGCATACCAAGGCTGGAAGTAAGTGTGATGTAGTAGTGAATGGCATAGATTTTTATCCAACCCTTGTAAGAATAGCAGGTGGAAAGGTTGGACAGGCTTTAGATGGTGAGGATATTTCATGTCTATTTGAGGGCGATGACAAGATTTTCAAGAGCAGAGACCTGTTTTGGCATTTTCCGGCATATCTGGAAGCTAATAGAAAGAGTGGAATGAATTTCCGCGCAACACCTTATTCCATCGTTCGTTCAGGAGAATGGAAACTTATCTATTTTTATGAGACAAGTGAGGTTGAACTTTATAATTTGAAGAAGGATGTTATGGAGACACAAAATGTAGCAGAGAAATATCCTCGGCTGGCAAATGAGTTGGGGAAAAAACTAAAAAGATGGATTGTAGATACAGATGCTTTTGTACCTACAGAAAAGAATCCTGATTATGAGGTGATTGAGAAATGAACAATAATGAGTATGTAATAAAAAGTAATAAAATGAATACAAGATTTCCGCTTTTAGCAATTGGTATATGTCTGGGCACATTACCATTGATGGCTGATACAAACAACAATGAAAAGCCTAATATTGTGTGGTTCCTTACAGAGGACTTGTCAACACATTATCTTGCACTATATAATAATGGGAATGGGGCAGAGACCCCTAATGTGTCGTGGATGGCTCAAAATGGGGTGACTTATACAAATGCTTATAGTAATGCACCAGTAAGTTCTGCTGCAAGAACTACATTGATAACAGGATGTTATGCTCCCAGATTTGCAGGTAGTTTTCACCGTCGTCTTCGGAGTATGACTATGCCTGAGGGGCTTAGAATGTTTCCTTCTTATTTAAGAGCGGCTGGATATTACACATGTAATGCACAGAAGACTGACTATAATGTAAAGTTAGATAAAACGGCATGGGATAATATTAAGGGTGAGCTTGATTCATGGAAAAACAGAGTAGATAAAAACCAGCCTTTTTTCTTTCAGAGAAGTAATATGCTTACTCATGAATCAAAACTTCAGTTCGATGAGGAAACATTTCGTAACGTAAAAACAGTGCATAGTCCTTCCGAGGTTTATCTACACCCCTCATTACCCGATACTGAATTGATGAGATATACATACGCAACCTTCTATGACAGGATACACGATTCGGATGAGGAACTGGGCAAACTTATATCAATGCTTAAGGAGGAGAATGTGTTAGACAATACCATTATATTCTATTTTGGTGACAATGGAGGCTCACTTCCTGGAACAAAGGGATATACGGACGACATAGGAATACATGTGCCGTTGGTCGTTTATGTTCCTGAAAAATGGAGAAATAAGTTAGGGATCAAAAAAGGTAGCGTAGAAGGCGAACTAGTATCTTTTATGGATTTTGCTCCTACAGTACTGAAGCTTGCAGGGGTGGAAATACCTGCACAAATGGATGGTCAGCCTTTTTTAGGTGAGCAGAAAAAAGAGGACTTCGTTGTGGGCTATGGAGACCGCTTTGATGAGTTATATGCTTTTAATAGAACATTGAGAAAAGGAAAGTATAGATATGCCAGAAATTATCAGCCATATCATACTCAGTCTCTTTTTGCGCTGTATAGATATAAACAGCTTTCTTTCAGAGAGTGGAAGGATAATTTTGTTGAAGGTAAATTGAATAAGTATCAGAGTTCTTTCTTTATGCCTTTTGGACCGGAGGAGCTTTATGACCTGGAAAAAGATCCTTACGAAATGAATAATCTGGTTCATGATAAAAAGTATAGGGAGGTTCTTTCTGAAATGAGAAAAACACTCAACGAATATTTGGTGAAGAAGGCTGATTTGGGCTTCTTCCCAGAAACGGTGGTGCTGGAAGAAGGAATGGCTAATCCTGCAATTTGGGGAGAAGCGAATAGAGAAAGAATAAAGATATTTGCTGAGATTGCTCAGCTGCAAACAGAAGAATATTCTGTTAAAGTGCAGAAGAAGTTGGAGAAAGGGTTATTGTCTGCCGATGCGGTTGAACGTATGTGGGCTCTTACGACATGTGCTTATTTTGCGAAGGAGGCTTCTGGTTTGAAATCTTATGCAGAAAGATTACTGATGGATGAAAGAAGTTATGTAAGGTGCAGGGCAATGGTCTTTTTGTCTGAATTGGGAGTTGTATTCTCTAAGAGCGATGTACTTACTGTGTTGGGTAATGTAAAAACAGGCGCTGAGACAATGTTTGTACTGAATGATTTGACACATATGTTTGAGAATAACTTGATAAAACCTTTCAAGATTAAAAAGGAAGAACTGAAAAAGAAATGTGCAGGTGTTGACTGGAGGGTTAAATATTTGAATAGTTATGCTTCGTCTGATTCATGGAGTGAAAGATGGAAATTGATTTATCGAGAAAATAATAAGCATTGAATCTGATGAATTATGAAAGGGAATAAATTTCTTCTATGCGGTAGTGCGGTTATGCTTATGTCTGTTGCGGCGACACAGGCATCTACGAAGCCCAATATCATTTTTATTCTGTGTGATGACATGGGATATGGCGATTTGGCTTGTTATGGCCAAAAATATATAAGTACTCCCAATATTGACAGATTGGCGGCAGAGGGAATGTTGTTTACGCAGGCGTATGCGGGAAGTCCGGTAAGTGCACCTTCACGTTCTACCATAATGACAGGACAGCATTCTGGGCATGGACACGTGAGAGGCAACAAAGAATACTGGCGCAATGTGCCAACTATGAAATATGGAGATAATGATGAATATACAATAGTGGGGCAGGAGCCTTATGACTCGGCTCACATTCTTCTTCCTGAGATAATGAAGAAGAATGGATATACTACTGGTATGTTTGGGAAATGGGCAGGGGGATATGAAGGTTCAAATTCTACTCCTGATAAGAGAGGTATAGATGAATTTTATGGATATATCTGTCAGTTTCAGGCTCATCTTTATTATCCTAATTTCCTAAATAGGTTTAGTAAGGTGGCTGGTGATACGGCTACTATAAGAATTACGCTTGACGAGAATATCGACTACCCAATGTTTGGTGATGATTATAGAAAACGGACTCAGTATTCGGCTGATATGATTCATCGTGAAGCATTGAAGTGGCTTGATCGGCAGACTATAGACCAGCCTTTTTATGGATTCTTTACTTATACACTTCCTCATGCTGAATTGGTACAGCCTGATGACTCAATATTGAAGTTCTATAAAAAGAAATTCTTCCATGACAAGACTTGGGGGGGGAGTGAGAATGGAAGATATAATGAGGCTGTGCACACACATGCAGAGTTTGCTGGCATGATAACCCGTCTGGATGCTTATGTTGGTGAAATTATGGATAAACTTAAGCAAAAAGGACTGGAAGATAATACTATCGTGATTTTCAGCAGTGATAATGGTCCTCATGAAGAAGGCGGTGCTGACCCTAAATTTTTTGGTAGAGATGGTAAACTGAGAGGCTTGAAGAGACAATGTTATGAGGGAGGAATTAGGGTGCCCTTCATTGTGAAATGGCCTGCTAAAATACAGGCCGGTGCAGTAAATGAGCATCAGCTGGCTTTCTATGATATTATGCCTACATTTTGTGAGTTAATAGGTGACAAACGATTCCCGAAAAAATATGTCAACAAAAACTTGATTGGAGATTGTTTTGACGGTATTTCTTTTGCTCCGACGTTGATTGGCAATGATAAAAGGCAGAAAAAGCATGAATTCTTATATTGGGAATTCCATGAAACAGATCAGATTGCGGTCCGTATGAATGATTGGAAACTGGTAGTCAAGAAAGGAGTACCTTATCTTTATAATTTGAAAGATGATATTCATGAAGATAATGATATATCGAAACTGTATCCTGATATTGTGAGACGTATGGTAGATATAATTTATCAGGAGCATCAACCTAGTGAACTATTTAAGGTGACTTTACCACAAAGATAATATTTTGATGATTTAGTGAATGTAAAAAATAACTCTGATTTTATTTTTATTAGCAACTGGTATGGCTGGCCTTTATGGTGGTAAGGCTTAATGGAGGAATTTACGCCAGATAATTTTAAATATAGCCATGGGTATTTCATAAAATCCTTGTCTGAGAATATGGATAATCTTAAAAGCGGGTTCTTTATATCTTTGTTAGTTTATTATCTTTAAATAATCTAAGTTCTCTGATTAGGTATTTGAAACAAATAGTATCTGGTTTGGAGTAATATATCTTCAGGATAGGGAAGTCAAAATTGATAAAATTAGAGATTTGATTGAGTTAGAGTTAGAAGAATATTCACAGAAGTTATTAGTTTTATTTTGCAACTTGAGAGGACGAAGATGTACCTACAGGTTCATTACTTCCTGCTCAAAGTTCTCCTTGTCTCCTTTGGCGCGGTTGCGTATCTTGCTCCGGTAATTGTAGACCGTAGCCAGGGAGTATCCTAGAAAATGGGCAATCCGGTTGGCATCGGTCACTCCCAGACGGATAAGCGCAAAGATGCGGAGTTCGGTGTTCAGTATTTCGCCCGGTTTGGGTTCAATCTTTCCTTCTTCGGTGAGTAAATTGTTGAAGTCGCGGATGAAGTGGGGAAACAGTTCCAGGAACGATTTATCAAATTCGTTGTAGAAATTCTTGCGCTCTTCGCGCAGGAATTGTTCCGAACGGATAGCCTTGAACAATTCTTCAATGCGGGATGCCATGGCTAGTTTTTCGAGGGAGCGTCGGTATTGTTCCAGCTTGTCCAGGTAGCTGACGCAGCGGTCCAGGTAGCGTGCGATATATACCTCCTTAATCTTGCCTGTTTGCTGCAACTGCTTGTTGACCGCCACTAGCTCTTTATTGGTTTTCGATAAATCCCGTCGCATGAAGGCCAGTTTCTTCATACCATGATATAAATAGAATGCCAGCACAATCAGCGAGATGGCCAGCGAACTGATGCTGACCATCAGAATCCATCCCAAGCGTTTTTCCTGAGCTTTCTTGTCTGAGTAGGCTTTGTCGATGATGGGGTAGAATTCGGTGACTTCCAGGAAACGCAAGCGGGCGTTGCAGGCCACGGCATCTTTCATCGAACAGCTGACGTAGGTGTATGCCCTTTCCGGATCGCCTTGCAGATAGACCAAGCGGGCCAGTTTCTGCAGGGCGGCATATTCTCTTACGGAAGAAGTCAGGTCGATAAGTGCGGTCTGTGCCAGGTAATAGATTTCCATGTCGAGGTCTTTCTTGGCCTCGTACGCCAAAGAAAGGGTATAGTATACATAGGCCTTTTCCTGCATATCCAACGAGGAGGTGAGCACCTTGTTCAAGAGGGGAATCGCTTTGTCGGGGTGTCCCTCCAAAATTATCTTTTCTGCCAGAATAATCTGGCGGTTACTGTTCTCGGGCAGAATCTCCAGAAGAGAGTCGCGGTAGAGCCCTGTCTTTTCCAGGTATTTCTCTTTGACAGACTTGTCTGCGGTGTTGTCGGCCATCCATCCGTAGCAGGCCCTGATGGTGAAATAGTAATATCTTTGGTTGAGGGAGTCCAGCTGGTACGGGTTGAGGGTCTGCAATTTCTCCAGTGCTTCGTTGTACATACCCATGACTCCTTCCACTTCCGCCCGGTTAATGGTCAGTTCAATGTCCCTTTCGGGTTGCTTCTGTAGGGAGTTGTAGTATGCTTTTCGGCGAAGGTAATGGCAGGCAGAGTCGGCCTGGTAATGAAGATACAGGTTGAACAGCGTTCCGCAGAGCTTGTATTGTTCATTGGGATCCGTGGCATAATTCAGGTGTTGCTTCATCTGAAAAATGGTGGCTTCTCGTTCGTTCCGGTATTTCTCTTTTTGAACGATGGCCTTGTCAAGTTGTGCCAATATCCGCTCATTGGAGGTTTGTGCACAAATATTTGTCCGCAGGCTGCTTTCCCATGCGAGAAGCAGGAGGAAAAATAATATTCTCATAGCCTTAAGGTTGTATAGGATGTGTTATCTCATTTATATTTTAATCACTTAAAAAGTTATTAACATGCAGTAAATGAATATGTTGATACTTATATGTATTTATATTTTGTTTCCAAAGATAAGAAATCTTTTTTCAGGAATCTATTTTTGCGATGAAAAACATTCAACCTCAATATCATGAAACATACATTAATTTTATGGGCTGTGTTCCTCTTCGTGTGGGGAATGGGGCAGACTGCCCGGGCCATGGACGTAAAGAAAATTGCCCCTTCCTTCTGGTGGGCGGGAATGAAACATTCCGAATTGCAGATTTTGTTGTATGGTGACGACCTGGCTTCTTCCGATGTGACCGTGTCGGGAGAGGGAGTTTATTTGGAAGAAGTCGTGAAGCAGGAGAATCCGAATTACCTGTTGCTGTATGTAGATTTGTCGGAGGCGAAGGCGCAGACTTTCCATATCCAATTAAAGAATGGAAAGAAGCTGCTTCAGATTCCGTATGAACTGAAGGCGCGTACGCGAAAAGGAGAAGATGTGAAAGGATTTACTTCCGAGGATGTGTTGTATCTGATTATGCCCGACCGCTTTTCCAACGGGAATCCGGATAATGACGTAGTGAAAGGCATGAAAGAAACGAAGCTGGACCGCATGGATTCGTTTGCCCGTCACGGGGGAGACCTTCTGGGTATCTCGAACCATTTGGATTATATCGCCGATTTGGGAGTGACGGCCATCTGGCTGAACCCGACGCAGGAAAATGACATGGAGGGCGGTTCTTATCATGGGTATGCCATTACAGATTATTATCAGGTAGACAGACGTTTTGGCAGCAATGAGGATTTCCGTGACATGGTGGACAAGGCACACGGAAAAGGTTTGAAAGTGGTGATGGATATGATTTTCAACCATTGCGGCAGCGAAAATTACTTGTTTAAGGACAAGCCTTCGAAGGAGTGGTTCAACTTTCATTCCAATTATGTGCAGACTTCGTTCAAGACAGCCAGTGTGATGGACATCCATGCCAGTGAGTATGAAAAGAAGATTGCCACCGATGGCTGGTTCACTTCTGTAATGCCCGATTTCAACCAGCGTAACCGTCATGTAGCGCGTTATCTGATTCAGAGCAGTATCTGGTGGATTGAATATGCGGGCATCAATGGCATCCGGCAGGATACACATCCATACGCGGATTTTGATTTTATGAGTCAGTGGTGCAAGGAGGTGTTGGAGGAATATCCTTATTTCAATATTGTAGGGGAAACATGGCTAAACAGCAATGTGCTGGTTTCTTACTGGCAGAAGGACAGCAAGCTGGCTGCCCCGTTGAATTCCAATCTGCCTACGGTGATGGATTTCCCTTTGCAGGCACTTATGAACCAGGCTTTTGATGAAGAGACCGGTGAGTGGGGAGGAGGTCTTTATAAACTGTATGATTATCAGACACAGGATTTGGTGTATGCGAACCCGATGAACTTGCTGACTTTTTTGGATAATCATGACACTTCGCGCTTTACCCGGACGGATGAGATGGCGCAGGATTTGAAGCGTTACAAACAGGCTTTGGTCTTTTTGTTGACTACCCGGGGGATTCCGCAGATTTATTACGGAACGGAAATCCTGATGACCGGGGATAAGGGGAAAGGTGACGGCGACCTGCGTAAAGATTTTCCGGGTGGATGGCCGGGAGATGTCCGTAACTGTTTTGAGGCTAGCGGACGGACGCCGTTGGAAAATGAGGCATTTGAGTTTACGCGTAAGTTGTTGAACTGGCGGAAAGGAAATCCGGTTATCGGAAAAGGTACGCTGAAGCATTATTCCATCTGTCAGGGAGTGTATGTCTATCAGCGGGAATTCAATGGCAAATCGGTGGTGGTGGTGATGAACGGAACCGATTCACCGAAAGAACTCGACCTGACTCCTTACAAGGAAATTCTTCCGGCAGAAAATGCGCGGGACGTGCTGACAGGAAAGCAGGTGAATTTGGAAGGGAAATTGGCCCTGGAAGGACGTGAAAATTTGGTGATAGAGTTCTAAATCGTTTCTATTTTTAAGTCTCTTGTAAGTGTATAAACATTTGTTTTACAGATAATTAATCGTTTTATGGGTTTCTATTTTTCTGTGGATGAAAATAAAGATGGAAGAGGAAGCCTAATTTTGCTTCCGGTAACAGAAAAACATAAATCCAATTAAATTAATACCGCGAAAAACGTATGAAAACAAGAAAAACTTTTGCCTTTGTAGCAATGTGCTGTTGTGCATTTCTGGCACACGCACAGAAACTGACTTCGCCGGATGGTAATCTGGTAATGGATTTCAGCTTGAATCAGAAAGGTGCTCCGGTATATGAGCTTACCTTTAAGAACAAACAGGTCATCAAACCCAGTACTTTAGGCTTGGAATTGAAACGGGAAGATCCGGAAAAACGGATTGGCTTTGAATGGACGGAACGCAAGGACAAGGAACGTGTGGATGAAAAGACCAACTTGATGACGGGTTTTAAAGTAAGGGAAACGCATACTTCTACCTTTGATGAGACTTGGCGTCCGGTATGGGGAGAAGAAAGTGAAATCCGCAATCATTACAATGAATTGGAAGTCACACTTGATCAGCCGGAAAATGACCGTTACATCGTGATTCGTTTCCGCTTGTTCAACGACGGACTGGGCTTCCGTTATGAGTTTCCTCAACAGAAAAACCTGAACTATTTTGTTATCAAGGAAGAACATACGCAGTTTGCCATGACAGGCGACCATACCGCGTTCTGGATTCCGGGCGACTATGACACGCAGGAATATGATTATACGACTTCCCGTCTTTCAGAAATCCGTGGAAAGATGAAAGAGGCGGTCACTGAAAATTCTTCACAGTTTGTGTTCTCACCGACAGGGGTACAGACAGCTTTGATGATGAAGACGGACGACGGATTGTATATCAACCTGCATGAAGCGGCTTTGAAGGACTATTCTTGCATGAGCCTGAACCTGGACGACAAGAATCTCGTGTTTGAATCTTGGTTGACTCCTGATGTCAAAGGGGATAAGGGTTATATGCAAACACCGTGTAACTCGCCTTGGCGTACCGTAATCGTAAGTGACGATGCCCGCAACATTCTGGCTTCACGTATCACTTTGAACTTGAATGAACCCTGCAAGATTGCAGATACTTCCTGGATTCATCCGGTGAAATATATCGGTATTTGGTGGGACATGATTACCAATAAAGGAACCTGGGCTTATACAGACGATTTGTCGAGTGTGAAACTGGGTGAGACGGATTATTCCAAGACCAAGCCCAACGGAAAACATTCGGCCAATACCGCAAACGTAAAACGTTACATCGATTTCGCAGCCGAAAATGGTTTTGATGCCGTATTAGTGGAAGGATGGAACCAGGGCTGGGAAGACTGGTTTGGCAAGAGCAAGGACTATGTGTTCGATTTCGTGACTCCTTATCCTGATTTTGATGTGGAAGAAGTGCATCGCTATGCAGCCAGTAAAGGGGTAGAGATGATTATGCATCATGAAACATCGGCCTCTGTACGTAACTACGAGCGTCACATGGACAAGGCTTATCAGTTTATGGTGGACAACGGGTACCATGCGGTAAAGAGTGGCTATGTGGGCGACATCATTCCGCGCGGAGAACATCATTATGGACAATGGATGGTAGACCACTATCTGTATGCAGTGAAGAAAGCGGCCGACTACAAGATTATGGTGAATGCCCATGAGGCAGTTCGTCCGACCGGTTTGTGCCGTACGTATCCGAACTTGATTGGCAATGAATCAGCCCGCGGTACGGAATACGAATCCTTTGGCGGAAACAATGTGAACCATACGACTATTTTGCCGTTTACCCGGTTGATTGGTGGCCCGATGGATTATACGCCGGGTATTTTTGAACCGGATTGCAGTAAGATGAATCCGAATAACAAGTCGCATGCACGTACCACTCTGGCACGCCAGCTGGCTCTTTACGTGACGATGTACAGCCCGCTGCAGATGGCAGCCGATGTACCTGAAAATTATGAACGCTTCATGGATGCCTTCCAATTTATCAAGGATGTGGCAGTAGATTGGGACGAAACCAAATACCTGGAAGCTGAACCGGGAGAATATATCACCATTGCACGCCGTGCCAAGGGAACTACCGACTGGTATGTAGGATGCACCGCAGGATATAACGGTCATGAATCGAAGTTGTCTCTTGATTTCCTGCAGCCGGGCAAGAAATATGAAGCAACAATTTATGCAGATGCGAAGGATGCCAGCTGGGACAAGAATCCGCAGGCTTATACCATAACCAAGAAAAAAGTAACCAATAAAACCAAATTGAATCTGAAAGCTGCTGTAGGTGGAGGTTATGCCATTTCCATCAAGGAGGTGAAATAAAGAATCAAACAATCTTAAGGTGAAGACTGTCGTTTTCAATAGGTATTGAATACAAATTTAGGGAACACTTTAATTTAATAATATGGAAATAAGATTGAACAATGCGAGTAAATTCCTGTCTGTATGGATAGTCGGAATTTTACTTTCCGTGCAGGCCTTTGCACAAGGTCTTACCGTGAAAGGGGTAGTGAAAGACAATGCCGGTATGGGTGTGATCGGTGCCAATGTGCTGGTGAAGGGAACCACCGTGGGTACGATTACGGATTTGGATGGTAATTTTACATTGGAAGCCAAGAAAGGAGATGTGATTGTCATTTCTTTTATTGGATATAAAACGCAGGAACTTCCTGCAGCGGCTACCATGAATGTGACGCTTCAGGATGATACGGAGGTGTTGGATGATGTGGTGGTCATCGGTTACGGCTCGGTGAAGAAGAATGACGCTACTGGGTCGGTAACTGCCATCAAACCGGATGAACTGAGCAAGGGTATTACCACCAATGCACAGGATATGTTGACTGGAAAGGTAGCCGGTGTGAGTGTGATTTCCAATGACGGAACTCCGGGTGGAGGTGCACAGATTCGTATCCGTGGAGGTTCTTCCCTGAATGCCAGTAACGATCCGCTGATTGTGATTGACGGACTGGCCATCGATAACAGCGGTGTCAAGGGTATGTCGAACGGACTTTCTATGGTGAATCCAGAAGATATTGAAACATTTACGGTATTGAAAGATGCTTCGGCTACAGCAATCTATGGTTCGCGTGCTTCCAACGGTGTCATCATTATTACTACGAAAAAAGGAAAGAGCGGTCAGGCTCCTAGAGTAAGCTATAATGGGTCGGTTTCCGTTTCTACCATCCAGAAGAGATACGATGTACTGAACGGAGATGAATATCGTGCATACGCCCAGCAGATTTTTGGGGATGAACTTCCTGCTGCGTTGGGTACGGCCAATACCGACTGGCAAGATGAAATTTTCCGTCCGGCCATCAGTACCGACCATCATGTGTCCATCAATGGTGGATTGAAGAACCTTCCTTACCGTATCTCTTTGGGATACAGTGATAACAATGGTATTATAAAGACTTCTAATTTCCAGCGTTTTACCGCTTCTGTCAATTTGGCGCCTTCTTTCTTTGACGATCATTTGAAGGTAAACGTTACAGCCAAATATATGAATGGAAAGAACCGGTATGCGGATGCTGGAGCTGCCATTGGAGGTGCGCTTTCTATGGATCCTACTCGCCCGGTATATGGCACTGACAGCATGTATGACGTGTTTGGAGGATATTACCAGAATGCGCAGGCCACTTCCGATTTCTCAGATCCGAACTGGCGATATACAGCCAATAAGAATACCGCACAAAACCCGGTAGCTGCATTGGAACAGAAAGATGATAGTGCCAACAGTAACGATTTCGTGGGCAATGTAGAAGTGGACTACAAATTCCATTTCTTGCCGGATTTGCACGTACATGCCAGTCTGGGGGGGGAATATGCAGAAGGTACACAGACAACGGTTTATTCACCTTATTCATTTGCTTACAACTATTACGGAAATACATCGGCCGTATCTGAATATAAGTACAATATGTCGTATAACGTATATGCGCAATATATCAAGACATTGGGCGCACATACTCTTGACATCATGGCCGGTGGTGAGGAACAGCATTTCCATCGGAATGGGTTTACCATCGGGAATGGAGTGGATTCTTATACCGGAGATATTCATGATGCCGTGTTGAAAGAACAGACGGCGTATGCTACCCGTAATACATTGGTTTCTTATTTCGGACGTTTGAACTATACCTTGTTAGACCGTTATCTGTTAACTTTCACTATGCGCTGGGATGGTTCTTCTCGTTTTGCTGATGGTAACCGCTGGGGTACTTTCCCTTCTCTGGCTTTGGCATGGAAAATTAAGGAAGAGAAATTCTTGAAGGATGTAAACTTTTTGTCTGACTTGAAACTACGTCTGGGATGGGGTGTCACCGGTCAGCAGGATGTCACTTCGGATTTTGCTTATATGCCTCTTTATGTAGTGAGCGATGATTATGCTCAGTATCCTTTTGGTGATACTTATTATCATACTTCGCGTGCTAATGCCTTCAATACGAACTTGAAGTGGGAGCAGACCACGACTTATAATGCTGGATTGGATTTCGGATTCCTCAACGGACGTATCAGTGGTAATGTGGACGGGTATTACCGTGAAACGAATGACTTGTTGAACAGTGTAAAGATTCCGGTAGGAACGAATTTCAATGCACAGATGTTGCAGAATATTGGTTCATTGAAGAACTACGGTGTGGAATTTGCCTTCAACGTGAAGCCTGTGGTCACAAAGGATTTCATGTGGGATGTAACTTATAATTTTACATGGAACCACAATGAAATTACCAAGCTGACCGGTGGAAATGATGCAGACTTTTATGTGGAGACCGGCGACAAGATTTCAAGAGGAAACAATACGAAGGTACAAGTAAATAAGGTGGGTTATCCGGCCAATTCGTTCTATGTATATCAGCAGGTTTATGATGAGAACGGAAACCCGATTGAGAATATGTTTGTCGACCGCAATGGAGATGGCATCATTAACAGTGCAGATAAATACATCTATAAAAAGCCTGCCGCTGATTTTATGATGGGACTGACTTCAAAAATGACTTATAAGGCATGGGATTTCAGTTTCTCTTTGCGTAGCAGCTTAAATAACTATGTATATTATGATTTCTTGGCTAATAAAGCAAATGTAAGTGCTTCCGGATTGTTCTCTAACACAGCATTCTCGAATACGACTCCAGAAGCCATTGTTCTAGGCTTTACAGGAAAAGGAGATTATTATATGAGCGATTATTTTGTACGTAATGCTTCTTTCCTGCGCTGCGACAATATTACCTTGGGATATTCGTTTAAGAACCTGTTCCAGACTTCTGCTTATAGAGGTATTGGCGGACGTATATATGCTACGGCACAGAATCCGTTTATTATCAGTAAATATAAAGGACTGGATCCTGAAGTGAAGAGCGGCATTGATTCAAATCCTTATCCGCGTGCCTTTACGTTCCTGTTGGGTGTTAATTTGCAATTCTAATTTATGAAAACATTAAGACGTATGAAAAGTAAATATTTGAAACATATATTTTCAGCTGCATTGATAGCGGCCGTTTCTTTGGGAAATGTATCGTGCATCAATGACTTGGACATTAGTTCCATTGATCCGCAGAGTTCTTCCAGTTTTGATCAGGAGGGTACTTTTGTCAAGCAGTATGCTTTATTGGGACTTACAGGCCAGAAAGGTCTGGCTGGTACTCCTGACCTGGATGGGCAGGATGAAGGGGAATCCGGATTCTATCGGACCATCTTTAATTGCCAGGAATTGCCTACCGACGAATGTGTATGGGTATGGCAGGACAATGTGGATATTCCTCAATTCACCAGCATTTCGTGGAACTCTTCCAGCCAGCGCACGGAATGGGTATATGTGCGCTTGGGGTATGACATTACCCAAATGAACTTCTTCTTGGACCAGATTGCTGACAAAACGGATGAGGAATCTTTGCGGCAGCGGGCTGAAGTGCGTTTCCTGCGTGCGTTACATTATGCTTATTTTCTGGACTTGTTCGGCAAGGCACCTTTCAAGGAACATTTTGACAATGAACTGCCAATAGAGAAAACAGGAAAGGACTTGTATGATTATATCCAGAAAGAATTGGATGAATGTGAGGCAGACATGTATGAACCGGGTCAGGCTCCTTTCGGACGTGCAGACAAAGCAGCCAACTGGCTGTTGAGAGCTCGTGTTTATCTGAATGCGGAGGTATATACTGGTACGGCAGATTATGAGAATGCCAAGACGTATGCGGATAAAGTCATCAATAGCGGATATTATGAATTGTGCGATGACTATAAACTGATGTTTATGGCCGACAACGACCAGAATGAAAAGGCGATGAAGGAAATCATTCTTCCCATTCGTCAGGACGGTATGAAGACCCGAAACTATGGTGGTTCCACCTATTTGATATGTGGTACACGCACAGGTGGTATGCCTCGTATGGGTACAACCAATGGATGGTCTTGTATCATAGCTCGCAATTCGCTGGTATATAAGTTCTTTGAAGAAGGAAGCGTGCCGATGATTCCGGAAGATGTAGAAGTGCCTGGGCAGAGCGATTTTGCCAATGATGAGGCTATTGATGCTTGGGATGCCCAGTATGGCGTGCGGACACAGGATATGATTCAGGCTGCAGGCGATGACCGTGCCATGTTTTATTCAGGTGCAGGTGGTGGACGTAGAACAATGGATCCGAAATCCATCACCGGTTTCCAGAGTGGGCTGTCAATCGTGAAATGGCAGAACATCCGTTCGGATGGAGCTTCTACCAGCCATACTGAATATCCGGATACGGATATTCCTTTGTTCCGTTTGGCTGAGGCTTATCTGACCCGTGCGGAAGCGAACTTTCGATTGAATCAGAAGAATCTGGCATGGGAAGATATCAAGACCTTGCGCGCAAAGCGTGGATGTACCAAACAGCCGGCCTTGAATGAGATTACCGAGATGTATTTATTGGATGAATGGTCACGTGAATTCTATCTGGAAGGCCGTCGTCGTAGTGATTTGGTGCGTTTCGACTGCTTTACTACCGACAAGTATGTGTGGGACTGGAAAGGGGGCGTGAAAGAAGGTAAGTCGGTCAGTGACATCTACAATGTCTATCCGATTCCTGCTACAGATTTGAACAATAACAATAATATGCACCAGAATGAAGGCTATTAATTTATTAGAACGTTATTAACATGAAAAAAATAATATTTTCTATTTTGTCGTTAATCGGATGTGGACTTCCGTTGTTGACTGCTTGTAATACGGACAGAGATGACAATCCGACATTATATGAAGCTGAAAGCTTTACACTCGAGACTCCAGAGGACAAAGTCTATGATTTGGGAGAAAGTCAGGATGCGGTTGTGTTGACTTGTGTGCAACCTGCTTATGGCTTTACAGCGGCTACTACTTACAGTGTGCAGGTTTCATTGGACGATTCTTTTGTGGATGAGACAGAAGAAGCTGAAGCCAATTACAAGGTATTGTCGACAACCTATACTTCTACTACCATTTCATTAAAACCTGCGGAACTGAATAAGGTAGTGGTGGATTTGTGGAAACAGAAGAATCCGGATGCCGCAAATTATATAGGTACGGTCACTCCGGTGTATTTTCGGCTTACGGCGATGATTACAGGCAGTGAACTGGGGAATTCCGTATCGAATGTCATTAAAGTCAATCAGGTTAAACTTGGGGAAGTGATTTCGACTCTTGAACCTCCTGAAGCAATGTATCTGGTAGGCTCAAGCATTGGTACAGCGTGGGGTACATGGCAGCCGATGATTCATGTGAATGGATTGGCCGGAGAATTCTGGCGTATGGTTTACTTTGATGACGGTGCTGAATTTAAGTTTGGTAAGTTTGAACAGGATTGGAACGGTTATTCCAATATTCATTTGTTCAATGATTATGCCGGAGCAGGATTGTCTGACAACGGCGGCAATATCAAAGTGAACAAAGGAGGATGGTATGTGGTTTATTTGGTTGCCGAAGTAGATGGAGACAACTATCGTTATACCATGAATTTTTATAACCCGGATGTATATGTCTTTGGAAATACAGTAGGCGACTGGAATTATAATGAGGCTTATAAGTTCTCGGTACCGGAAGATAAGAACGGTAGTTTCGTGTCACCGGCTTTGACGGCGACAGGTGAAGTCCGCATGTGTATCAAGGCAAACACAGACTGGTGGAGACTGGAATTCACATTAAAGGATGGAGAAACTATATTCTATCGTGAGAATAATGCCGTTAACAGCGGATGGACAGATATGGGAGCTGAATATTCTTTGACTGCGAACCCGGGACAGAAAGTTTCATTGAACTTTACAGATGGAACAGGAGCGCTTGACTAGGTCTTGAGATAATTTTATAGGTGAAAACAGGGAGAGTCCCCAAAAGTGATTCTCCCTGTTTTATTCCCTTTTTCGTTCTTTTTGTGAAATTAATTAGTGTGGATTGTCATTCGGTGGAATACAATGGTTCCGAAGAATGACAATCCTTTTTTATGGTGTATGAAGAAATGTTTTTTTGTAGGAATTTATTGCCTGTCTGCTCTATTTGCCTTTTCGTTATGTTCGTGTAAGGATGGAACTCCACAGGTAGCCCCCGGAACGGAAAGTCCTGATGTAAATCAGGATGATTCGGAGGATGGAGTGATGGCAGAAGGATTAAGCTGGTATCCTGAAGAGCCTGATGCCGATGCTGAACTTACCATTAACTTTAAGGCTTCTGCCAAGTCAAAGCTTTATGGATATAAAGGGAATGTATACCTGCATATCGGAGTTGTGAACGAGGAGGCATGGCTGTTTGTGCCAGCCGAATGGAATGAAAATATTGAGAAATGCAAAATGACATCGAAAGGCGACAATTGCTGGTCAATTTCGCTGTCTCCTTCCATACGTGAATGGTTTGCTTCGGGTGAGACGCCTGTCAATGAGCTTGGAATTGTGATACGCAGTGAAGACGGAACCAAGAAGGGAACGGACTCGGATTCTTTTATAAAGGTGACGGACAACAAGTATCAGATGTTTCAGCCTGCGGCTATAAAGGAGAAGGCCATGCCGGCAGGAATCAGGGAAGGCATCAATGTCAATGCTGACCACAGTGTCACTTTTGCATTCTATGACAAAGACAGAAACGGCAGTCATAAGGATTTTGCCCATATCGTGGGGGATTTCAATGATTGGACACCGGCCAACGATGAAACTTCACAAATGTACAGGGACAATGCGAAAGGATGCTGGTGGATTACATTGGGCGGACTCGATCCCGACAAGGAGTATCGTTTCCAGTATTATACGGGCATGCGGGACGGAGACATTATCCGTATGGCCGATGCCTATTCGGAGAAAATCCTTGATCCCGATAATGACCGGTATATTCCGGAGTCGGTCTACCCGTCTTCCGAAAGGGTCTATCCGGAAGGGGGAAGAGGCATTGTTTCCGCTTTCAAAATCAACGAGGCGCCTTATTCGTGGAAGCATGAATTTCATCTGGAAGATAAGGACAATCTGATTATCTATGAACTGCATCTGAGGGATTTCTCGGAAACTTCTGATATTGGTGGTGCCTTGGACAAACTTGATTATCTCCAGTCATTGGGGGTGAATGCCATTGAACTTATGCCTGTGCAGGAGTTTGACGGGAATGACAGCTGGGGATACAATCCTTGTTTCTATTTTGCTTTGGACAAGGCGTACGGGACGAAAAACAGATATAAGGAGTTTGTCGATGAGTGTCATGCCAGAGGGATGGCTGTGATTTTTGATGTCGTATATAACCATGCGACGGGAAGCATGCCGTTTGCCAAACTCTACTGGAACCGGGCAGATAATAAGACAGCGGAAAACAATCCGTGGTTTAATGTTGATGCTCCCCATCCTTATAGCGTGTTCCATGACTTTAATCATGAATCGGAACTGGTACGGTCGTTTGTCAAACGGAATCTGGCGTTCCTTCTGGACGAATACCATATTGACGGTTTCCGTTTCGACCTTACTAAAGGACTGACCCAAAGAACATGCACGGAGGCTACGGTGGCCGATTATGATGCCGGACGTATCGGAATTCTGAAGGAGTATTATGATGCCGTGACTGCCGTTAAACCGGAGGCTGTGGTGATTCTGGAACATTTCTGTTGTGAGGAAGAGGAAAAGGAACTGGCCGGATATGGAATGAAATTGTGGCGGGATGCCAACAATGCCTATTGCCAGTCGGGAATGGGATGGAAGGAATACAGTGATTTCAGTTGTCTTTATACCGGGACCAACTCGATGACGTATGGAGGTTATGTGGGTTTCATGGAAAGCCACGATGTGGAGCGGGTGGCCTATAAGGCGTTGGCTTATGGAAATGGGGTGATTGCGAAAGACCTGTCTGTCCGGATGAGCCAGCTGGCTGCCAATGCTGCTTTTTGCTTTACTGTGCCGGGGCCGAAAATGATCTGGCAGTTTGGAGAGCTGGGCTATGATGTGTCGTTGGGAACGGAAGACAATAAAATGGAAAAGAAACCTTTGCATTGGGACTATTATACGGAACCGGAGCGGAAAGGTTTATATGATGTGTATGCGAAGCTGCTGAACCTGCGAAAAACGCATAAGGACTTGTTTCAGAGTGACGCGACATTTTCATGGCAGGTAACGGAGAACTACTGGAGTACTACTCCTCGTAGCCTGACATTGAAGAATGGGGCTGAGGTAATGTATGTGGTTGGTAACTTTGGAGATAAGGAAACCGGACCGCTTCTCTTGCCAGACGGGGTAAAATATGATTATATGACTGGCAGAGAGTTGGAAGGAATGGTGTCTGTTCCGGCTCATGGATTTTTATTGGCTACAAGCTTTCAGCCTTGACAAGAATTCCCGGTAGTACGAAAAGAATTTCTCACTGCCGGGAGTTTTTATTTACAATGCCATCACTTCCTGTTCGAACAGGTCTTTCCCGTGAAGGGCTTTCAAGCGGAAACGACTCCGGTAATTATAGACTGTAGACAAGGAATATCCCAGAAAATAGGCGATGTTGGCGGTTTCGGTCACTCCAAGCCGTATCAGAGCGAAGACTCGAAGTTCCGTGTTCAGTAATTCACCTGGTTTGGGATAGGTGCGTTGGTCTTCCGGCAGCAATTGGTTGAAGTCGTTCACGAAATTGGGAAATAAATCCAGGAACGAACGGTCGAATTCTTTGTAAAAGTTTTCACGTTCTTCTTTGATGAATTTTTCGGAACGCAGTGTTTTGAACAATTCTTCTATTTTTGAAGCCATTGCCAGTTTTACGAGTGATCGGCGGTATTGGTCCAGCTTTTCGATATACTCTACACAGTGGCTCAGGTAACGTCCGATATAGGCTTCCTTAATTTTTCCGGTTATGGCCAGATTATGATTGGTTATTGTAAGTTGCTCGTTATTTTCTGCAAGCAAGCGTTTCATGCGTTGCAGTTTTTTCATCCAATAGACTAGCGTAATGATGCTGGCAAGCATCAGTACCACCAGCATAACGGTGACAATGACAGTACGGCGCATGGTTACATATTTCTGGTTCTGCATGTCTATATAAGCCTTGTCTACCACAATGGAGTAGTCCTTTATTTCGGCAAATCGTAACCGGGAATTGCAGTCAAATGCATCGTTCATGGAACATTTCAGATAATTGTAAGCCCGTTCAAGGTTTCCCTGCTTGTAAAGCAGCCACCCAAGTTTTTGCAAAGCAGCATATTCACGTACAGACATGTGTAAATCTTGTATGGCTGTTTGGGCCAAGTAATACATTTGAGATATGGAGTCATTGCACATGGCATAGGCATCCGAAAGAACATAGTAAAGGTATACTCTTCGTTTGGTGTCTTTGTTTGTGCGTAGTTGTTCTTTCAGTTTCTGAATTGCTTCTTCCGGTTTGTGGGAGAACATCAGTTTGTCAGCAAATACAATTTCACGGTCAGTTCCGGGCGGCAGCAGCATGAATACGGAATCCCTGTAAAGGTCAGACTGCTTTTTGTATTTTCTGTCCAATTCTTCTACCTGATGATAATTGGCCAGATACGCATAGTAATTGGCATACACACTGTAGTAATAACGCCGCATTCCCTCTGTCATTTGTCGGGGGTGGGTAGCTTGTAGTTCGGCGAGGGATTCGGTATACATTCCTTTGATATTGTATACTTCTGCACGGTTTATGTGGATTTCATCTTGTAAATGAGGAGCCTTTAATAAGGGTAGTAGCTGGGCTTTCCGTTCAATGTAATATAAAGAGGAGTCTGCCTGAAAATGCAAGTATTCGTAGAATAAAGAACCACATAGATGATAAGCTTTCCATAAATCATTTGTCAAGTTTAGCTCTCGTTTGAAACTGTCCAGTTTGGCTTCGTGGTATTTATGGAACATCGGTTTCTGTAATATGGTTGAATCCAGTTCTTGTAAAGAACGCTCCAATGTGAGCTGGTCTATAGGGGAGGGATGTTTCCTGGCAAAAAGACTGGGGCATACAGAAAGAGTCCAGATGAATATCAATATAAATGAAATATGTGTTGTCTTCATAAAAGTTATATTGTCTTAATATTCTAACGATTGTAGTGCAAATATAGGTTTTTCTTTCTGTTTTGACAATAATCCCTTGTGCAATTATATACTATCGATAATGTGCAGATATTGTAGAAGATTTACTTTTTATGTGTTTCTTATTTGACTTAATTTATTGGTAATGAAAGTGATATGAATATTCCGTGTTTATATTTCATGTATTGTTTCCATGAAGACATGGGATATGGCTGTACTTTTGCCTTCACAAAACCTAAAAATAATTACCGTATGAAAAATACATTTATGATATGGCTGGTTTTTGCATTTATTATGATGTGGTCGTTTAGTATTCCTCTCCGGGGTCAGGAAGTGGTGTTGAAAACCAATCTGGCCTATTGGGCAACGGCTACTCCAAATATTGGTGTGGAGGCGGCGATAGGTAAAAAGTGGTCGCTTGGCGTGTCGGGAGGAACACAATGGTGGCAATATTCGGATATGCGCAAACTGAAACACTGGCTGGTACAGCCTGAGTTGCGCTATTGGTTTTGCGAGACCTTTAACGGACATTTTCTGGGAATGCATTTGTTGGGCGGACAATTTAATGTAGGGGGAGTGAATCTTCCTTTCGGGATGTTTTCTTCCTTAAAAGAAAACCGTTATCAAGGCTGGGCGGCCGGGGGAGGCGTGACTTATGGATATCATTTGTTGCTCAACCGCCGCTGGAGCATGGAATTTTCCGTCGGTGCCGGTTATCTTTATATGGATTACAAAAAATACCGCTGCTCGCATTGTGGCCAAGTCCTGAAACAGGACAAAAAGCATTATTTAGGTCCCACAAAGCTGGCCGTCAGTCTTATCTATAACTTATAATGGAATGACCTATGAAAATATCTGCTATAATCCGGAATTTGTGTACTGGCTCGTGGAAGGGAATAGGGCTTGCTTTATGTGTCCTTGTTTCACTGCCTGTACAGGCTATGAAGGAATCGGGCTATGAAACCTCGGTAACTCATGTGAGTACCCGGGTGAAGGGAGACAAGCTGCATGTGGCTTTTATTCTTGAATTGGGAGAGAGACCGGTCAAAACACAACACAAACGCATCCTGACACCGGTGGTGCGTACAGCCGACGGCCATCGGTGTATATCATTGCCGCCAGTCGTGCTGAAAGGGCGTAACAGGGCCATCATGGAACAGAAAAATCATGGGGAGCAGGAAGACATGGAGGCTTTTCGTGTGTTCTCCGGAAAAGAGTGTAAGAATATCTGTATGGACTATCATGCCGCTACGCCCTATCAGCCTTGGATGGAACAGGCGGTGGTGACGCTGGAGGACGAAGTGACCGGCTGTGCCGAATGTGGGATAACCACTTCCGAGCATCCGGTGCAGGACTATGCGGTTTATGCTCCCCAACTCCGTTTGTCACCGCAGGCTGAATGCCCGCGTGAATTTGTGCCGCGCACCGAACAGCGTGATGCTTTCCTGATTTATCCGGTCAATGGAACGCGCCTGTACGCTCAGCGTTATGGCAACCAGGCAGAACTTGCCAAGATAGATTCGGCCGTCACCTACGTGAGAAGCAATCCCAATTATGAGATAAAAAGTATTGCCATTGCCGGATATGCTTCTCCTGAAGGAAGTTATGCCCATAACGTGAACCTGGCCAAAGCGCGTGCGCAGGCTTTGTTTGACTATATGCGCGACCGGTATAACCTGCCTGACAGTCTGATGGCGGTGACGACCGGTGAGGAAAACTGGGAAGGGCTGGTCGAGGCATTGAAGGATTATGAATTGCCTTATAAGGAGGAAGTGCTGAATACAATCCGCCAGACGGAGGATCCTGACCGGCGCGATGAGGCCTTGAAACTGATAGGCGGGGGAATGCCTTATCAGACGTTGCTGCATGCCATTTATCCGACTTTGCGTAAAAACACCTGCTGCATTACTTATACCAGTAAGGAGAGAACTGACCGGTGCTGATGTGACTGACAACCAGACACCTCCAGCCCTTACCTCTATGCCCGGTAGGGCCATTGCCGCTTCGGAAGGCGGTGTGCCTTTGTATGTCTATCCTTCACAGGGCTGGATCAACGGGAGCACGACACGTCGTCCTTGCGTAATCGTAGCGGCAAAATATAACGGTGAACCATGCTATTATCGCGTAAATCTGGTGGACGAAAACGGAGCAGAATTATTGATACGCCCCAACCACCATTATGAACTTATTGTTACTGATGTGAAGAGTCCCGGCTATGCCACCGAACAGGAAGCACTGGAAAATTCCCCTAGTGGAATAGCCGTAACCATATTTGACCATGAACCACAAGTGTTTGACATGGTCACAGACGGTACTTATGAACTGGGGGTGAGCGACACCATTCACATGGCGAGCAAGGCGACAGAAGCGGTTACCGGTGACTTGCATGTAAGGTGTTTTCCATCTTCTGGAGAGGTAAGCCAAAGTGTAGTGGAAGGCAACGACTGGCTGAGTGCGTCAAACACAGCCACTTCTTCCGGCAATAGTGATAAAGATGGTATGCTTTATACATACACGTTGACGGCTGCCGCCAATCCCACGGGGTTGAGCCGTGTGGGGAAGGTGGAAGTGACTTATCATTCGTTGAAGTGCATTGTTACAGTGGTGCAAGACGATGAATTCCTGAGTTTTGAACTGGGAACTATTCAGTTGGCTGTAGAGGAATATGAACGTGATGACGCCGGGGCAATCACTTCTACGACAAATATTCCGGTATCTAATGATTATTGGAAATTTATCCGCAATGAACTATCTGATAGTCCTTTGTTCGGTATCTCTGCCGATGCAATGAATGGTTTGATACGTACGGAAGGTTTCCATGCTCCCATGACAGATTACATGCGCTTTATCTACACATATAAGCTGGAAACTACAAACGAAGTAGTTAGCAAATATACTGGTTGGAAATGGGAGGTGGAACTGGCTGATGATTACAAGGGAAAACTCCGTTTTTGGTCAGGAAGCACTTCAAAAACAGGGGATGGAAGTCTTGATAATCTTCCGAATGGAACTATTGGCGGTTCAAATGATACAGACAAATATTTTACTTTTACCAATGAGCTGCTGGATATAGTAAAAAATGAGCAGATTGTAGAGAATGCTTATCGTGTGGGGAAAGACGCATTTCGCATCAAACTTACAGATGGCAATCAGACTGTAACTTATGCTTATGATTTGTATCATACAGGTGTTTTTCAATATATGGACAGTAACAGTTCAACTAATGTCGGTCGTCATGTAGTAGGGAATACCTTGGATTCCGGCTGGTATTACTATGAAGTTGTCCTTATGGGAAACAATTATTGGCTGGACCGCAACTTGGGTGCCAAAAGTTCGGGCTACTATATTGAGGAAGAGGATGGAAATTCTTTCCTGCCAGGAGGAGACTGGCCGTTTCGAGATGATTCAAAAGGGGCACTTTTCAGTGTGGCCACGGAGCGGAGTAACGTTGATGGGACGTATGTGCCGTCTGTATCGGACGAAATGTGTCCGAAAGGATTTCGAGTGCCCTATGTCAGTGAATTTACAGCCTTGCAGGCTGATAAGGATTTTCATACAGAACTGGTGAATCAAGTGGGAAAAGACTACTGGGATGCCTATTTTGACAACGGACAATATGGAATGGTACGTTTTCCTCGTGCCCGTATGTATTCCGACGGAGAAAAGAAAGGAGATGCCCGTGCCGGCTATTACTGGACGCGAACCCCAGCTCTTGGTGCCAGTGGTACGGAAGAGGGTTACTGGTTGCAGTTCATGAAGTTTGCAGGAGCCAATCTTTCGGCTGGCCGTTATCGTATCAAGAATAGCAGTAATGCTCTTGCAGGAATGTCTTTGCGGTGTGTGTATAAGTCGCGTGCCCGGGAGCAAACGTACAAAGTGGAGTTTTATGTCCAGGGATATACTCATGTCTTTTTGTACTATCTGCCCCAAGGAGGGTCTACAGTGGATGATCTTGTGCCGCTTAATTCATGGCCAGGCACTATGCTTACTATTGCAGATGATGCTTCGAGCGGTAACCCGACTTGGAAGCCTTTTATTTTGGAATATACCGGGCAGCAGGAATATGAGTTGTCGCAATTGCGTGCTGTTTTTGCTATAGTCAATGATGACGGTTCGATAAAAGAGGTATATCCCTCTGATTATTCAACAAAAGGAGGAGTGTATTTGGATGCAAGCAAAAAATATTTTTCCCGGTTAAATACGGGAAGTGGATGGACAGCCACTAAATAGTAGTCATGGTTCGATGTTTGTAATAAGAAAGCAGGCAGCCAGCACAACGGCCGTTGTGTCTTGCTGCCTGTTATGTGAAATTTTTATTCTCTGATTTCTTTTAGCTGGAAGTCTTTTCTTCGCAGTACGAAGCTGTTGCTCAAATATTTTTCGCGGACAATCTTGTTCTCGGCCAGTTCCTCCGGAGTTCCCTGGAACAGAATCTTTCCTTCAAACAGCAGGTAGGCTCGGTCGGTAATACTCAGTGTTTCCTGTACGTTGTGGTCGGTAATCAGGATGCCGATGTTCTTGTCTTTCAGTTTCCATACAATATGCTGGATATCCTCTACCGCAATCGGGTCGACTCCGGCAAACGGCTCGTCGAGCATGATGAATTTCGGGTCGATGGCCAGACAGCGTGCGATTTCCGTACGGCGTCGTTCACCACCGGAAAGCTGGTCACCCAAGTTCTTGCGAACCTTCTGAAGCCGGAATTCGGTAATCAGACTTTCCAGCTTCTCTTTCTGGTATTCGGGCGATTTGTTGGTCAGCTCCAGTACGGAGGCAATGTTGTCTTCCACGCTCATCTTGCGGAATACGGAAGCTTCCTGTGCCAGGTAGCCGATTCCGTTTTGCGCCCGTTTATATACAGGATAGGAGGTGATGTCCTTATCGTTCAGGTAGATATGCCCTTCGTTAGGGACAATCAGTCCCGTGGTCATATAAAAGGAGGTGGTCTTTCCGGCTCCGTTGGGTCCAAGCAATCCCACAATCTCGCCTTGTTTCACGTTGATGGAAACATGGCTTACCACCGTTCGCTTTCCGTATTTCTTTACCAGATTTTCGGTACGGAGCACCATTCTTCCGTCGGAAGGCAATTCAAACTTTTCGGCTGTAGATTCTTGATTTTCTTGCGTTGCCATTGTCTTTTTGTTAGCTGTTCAGTCGTGCAAAAGTAGTAAAAATCTTGGCTTCTGTGGTCCTTAATTCGAAAATCCTCCGGTCTTTTATCATAATATAGCTAAAAAGCAGTACTTTTGTACCAAATATGATTGTAACAGTATGATAAAGCCTATCACGAATCTGGGAAAGTACCTCATGTTGATGGGGCGTGTCTTTTCCCGACCGGAGCGTATCCGGATGTATTTAAAGCAATACCGGAATGAAATGGTACAGCTGGGCATCAATTCCATCGGCATTGTGTTGCTGATATCTTTTTTTATTGGTGCCGTGATTTGTATCCAGATAAAACTGAATATTGAAAGTCCCTGGATGCCACGTTTTGTGGTGGGATATACTACGCGTGAGATTTTGTTGCTGGAGTTTTCTTCTTCCATCATGTGTTTGATTCTGGCAGGTAAAGTCGGTTCGAACATTGCCTCTGAGATTGGTACGATGCGGGTGACACAACAGATTGACGCCCTTGAAATTATGGGGGTGAACTCTGCATCCTATCTGATTCTGCCCAAAATCTTGGGGCTGATGACCATGATTCCTTTCTTGGTGATATTCAGTATTTTTGCGGGTATCATCGGTGCTTTTTGTACGGCTTGGTTTGCCGGTATCATGAACGCGACTGATTTGGAATATGGTCTGCAATATTGTTTTGTGGAGTGGTATATCTGGTGCAGTTTCATTAAATCTTTGTTCTTTGCCTTTATTATAGCCAGCGTGTCGGCCTATTTTGGCTATACGGTGGAAGGCGGTTCCATTGCGGTGGGTAAAGCCAGTACGGATTCGGTGGTATCAAGCAGTGTCTTGATTTTGTTTTCAGATTTAATACTTACACAATTATTGATGGGATGATACAATTAAAATCTATATGCAAGTCGTTTGAGGGGCGTACAGTCCTTGAAAATATCGATTTTTCGTTTGATAGCGGGAAAACGAATCTGATTATCGGGCAGAGTGGTTCCGGTAAGACGGTGTTGATGAAATGTATCGTGGGATTGCTTACTCCGGAATGTGGAGAAATCCTGTACGACGGCCGTAACCTGCTGGATATGGGAAAGAAAGAAAAGAAAGCCTTACGACGGGAGATGGGGATGATTTTTCAGAGTGCAGCCTTGTTCGATTCCTTGTCGGTACTGGAAAATGTGATGTTTCCGTTGGACATGTTTTCAAATGATACTTACCGGGAGCGTGTGAAGCGTGCACAGTTCTGTTTGGACCGTGTGAATTTGATTGATGCCCAAGCTAAATATCCGGGCGAAATCAGTGGGGGTATGCAGAAGCGTGTGGCCATAGCCCGTGCCATCGCTCTCCAACCTAAGTATTTGTTTTGTGACGAGCCGAACTCCGGACTTGACCCCAAGACTTCATTGGTAATTGATGATTTGATTCACAGCATTACCACGGAATATAACATGACGACCATCATCAATACGCACGACATGAACTCGGTGATGGGAATCGGTGACAGTATTTTGTATATCTATCAGGGTCATAAAGAATGGGAGGGGACGAAAGATGAGGTCTTCAATGCGACGAACGAACGCTTGAATAACTTTATATTCGCTTCCGATTTGTTACAGAAAGTGAGAAAAGAAGAGAATAACAAGACGCAGAAACTTTAGTTGGCGTCAGAAAAATAAAGAGATCGTTGTAAAGAAGACGGCGGAAGGATAAATCTTTCTGCCGTCTTTTTTTATGGAGAAGAGGATATTGGAAGGGGAAAATAACGGAGCTCCTGAAATTTCAGCAAGTGGTTGGATTCGTTGCCCGTAAATATTTTTTAGCTTGTCGGTTTGGTTATTGAAAGATTAAACATTATTTTTGCAACCACTTTTGATTCGAACGAAATAATTAATAATTAAATAAATAAGTCGGAAATGAATATTTCATTGCAAAATGTAGACAATGTAAGTGCTGTACTTACTGTCCAGATTGAAAAAGCTGATTATCAGGAAAAGGTTGAAAAAGCACTGAAAACGCTTCGTCAGAGAGTAAATATGCCGGGATTCCGTAAGGGAATGGTTCCTATGGGATTGATTAAGAAACAGTATGGAACTTCTGTATTGCTGGAAGAAGTAGACAAGCTGTTGCAGGAAAAAGTAGGCGAATATATCCGTGACAATAAAGTAAATATGTTGGGTACTCCGCTGCCGAAGGAAAACAACGCAAACTTCGAAACAGACGAAAATTTCGAATTCTCTTTCGACATCGCTTTGGCTCCTGAATTCAACGTAGAATTGTCTAACAATGATACAATTGACTACTATGACATCAACGTAACGGATGAAATGGTAGACCAGCAGGTGAAGATGTACACTCAGCGTACTGCCAAATATGACAAAGTAGAAGATTACCAGGACAACGACATGCTGAAAGGTCTGTTGGCTGAACTGGACGAAAACGGCAATACAAAAGAAAACGGTCTTCAGGTAGAAGGTGCGGTAATGATGCCTACTTACATGAAGAACGACGAACAGAAAGCTATTTTCAACGGTGCGAAAGTAAATACGGTTTTGGTATTCAATCCGTCAGTTGCTTTTGACAACAACGAAGCAGAACTGGCTTCTCTGTTGAAGATCAAGAAAGAAGAAGTGGCTAACTACAAAGGTAACTTCAGCTTCCAGATTGAAGAAATCACTCGTATGATTCCGGGTGACCTGAATCAGGAACTGTTCGATCAGGTACTGGGTGAAGGAAAGGCTCACAACGAAGAAGAATTCCGCGCTCAGATCAAGGAAGTGATTGCAAAACAGTTTGAATCAGACAGCGATTACAAGTTCTTGCTGGATGTACGTACTTATCTGGCTGGCAAGGTGGGCAAACTGCAGTTTGCTGATGAACTGATGAAGCGTATCATGTTGGAAAACAACAAGGATAAAGGTGAAGAATTCGTTTCTGAAAACTACGAAAAGAGCTTGGACGAATTGACTTGGCACCTGATTAAGGAAAAACTGGTGGCAGCTAACAACATTAAGGTTGAACAGGCTGATATCACTAACATGGCAAAAGAAGCTACTCGTGCTCAGTTCGCTCAGTACGGTATGATCAATGTACCGGATGAATTGTTGGAAAACTATTCTAAGGAAATGTTGAAGAAACGCGAAAGCGTAGAAGCTTTGGTGAACCGTGTCATTGAAGCAAAACTTTCTGAAATTCTGAAAGGTCAGGTTACATTGAATCATAAGGCTGTTTCTGCAGAAGAATTCAACAAGATGTTTCAATAAATCATTTTAGCAATCAGAATTGACTGCTAAAATAGTTTAAAAAAGGAGGCTTTTAACGGGACCTCTTCTGTAAGACGGAAGTGTTTTGTACTTTTGTTTTTTCGGAAGAAGGAGGTTAGAAGCCTCTTTTATTATCATTTAATTTTAGAAATTATGATGGATGATTTTAGAAAATATGCTACCAAGCATCTCGGAATGAACAGTATGGTGCTTGATGACGTCATTAAGTCGCAGGCAGGATACTTGAATCCGTATATTTTGGAAGAACGTCAGTTGAACGTGACGCAGTTGGACGTGTTCTCCCGTCTGATGATGGACCGTATCATCTTCCTGGGTACTCAGATTGATGACTATACGGCTAATACGTTGCAGGCACAGCTGTTGTATCTGGACTCAGTGGATTCAGGAAAGGATATTTCCATTTACATCAACTCTCCGGGCGGCTCTGTATATGCCGGTCTGGGCATCTATGATACCATGCAGTTCATCAGTAGCGATGTAGCGACAATTTGTACCGGTATGGCTGCTTCCATGGCTGCTGTGTTGCTGGTGGCCGGAAAGGAAGGTAAGCGTTCGGCACTGACTCACTCACGCGTGATGATTCACCAGCCGATGGGAGGTGCTCAAGGACAGGCGTCGGATATTGAGATTACGGCTCGTGAGATTCAGAAGTTGAAGAAAGAACTGTACACTATTATTGCAGACCATTCTCATACGGACTTTGACAAGGTATGGGCTGATTCAGACCGTGATTACTGGATGACAGCTTCCGAGGCAAAGGAATATGGTATGATTGATGAAGTGCTTTCACGTAAGCCTTCGTTATAATTAAGCAGAATTTAATTCAAAACTAGATAGACTTTGGAAGATAAAAAGACTTCGAGAAATACTAAGAGACGATGCAGCTTTTGTGGTCGCACGGAGGATGAAGTCGGCTTCCTGATTACGGGAGTCAACGGATGTATTTGCGACAGTTGTGCGGAACAGGCACACGAAATAGTGAAGGAGGCGATGCATCAGCAGGGTAAGGGAGGTCCTGAGTTGAACTTGTCGGAACTCCCCAAACCGAAGGACATCAAGGATTTTCTAGACCAGTATGTCATCGGACAAGATGATGCCAAGCGTTATCTGGCGGTGGCAGTGTATAACCACTACAAACGTTTGCTCCAGCCGAAAGACAAGAATGAGGTGGAGATTGAAAAGTCGAACATCATCATGGTGGGAAGTACGGGTACCGGAAAAACTTTACTGGCAAGAACCATCGCGAAACTGCTTCATGTGCCGTTTACGATTGTAGACGCCACGGTGCTGACCGAAGCCGGGTATGTGGGAGAGGATATTGAGAGTATCCTGACCCGTTTGCTTCAGGTGGCCGATTACAATGTGGAAGAAGCAGAAAGAGGGATTGTGTTTATTGATGAGATAGATAAGATTGCCCGTAAGGGAGACAATCCGTCGATTACGCGTGATGTGAGTGGTGAAGGAGTACAGCAGGGCTTGTTGAAGCTTCTGGAAGGTTCTGTAGTGAATGTGCCGCCTCAGGGGGGACGCAAGCATCCGGACCAGAAGATGATTCCGGTAAATACCAAGAACATCCTGTTTATTTGTGGAGGTGCTTTCGACGGCATTGAACGGAAGATTGCCCAGCGTCTGAACACCAACGTGGTGGGCTATAGTGCGGCAAAGGAAGCGGTGAAGATAGACCGGGGCAATCTGATGCAATACATTGCTCCCCAGGACTTGAAATCGTTCGGTCTGATTCCGGAAATCATTGGCCGTCTGCCGGTGCTCACTTATTTGAACCCGTTGGACCGTACGGCCTTGCGTAATATTCTTACAGAACCCAAGAACTCAATCATCAAGCAGTATATCAAATTGTTTGAAATGGACGGCGTAAAGCTGGAGTTCGAACCGGAGGTGTTTGAATATATTGTAGACAAGGCTATCGAGTATAAATTGGGAGCTCGCGGACTGCGTTCTATCGTGGAGACCATTATGAACGATGTCATGTTTGAAATACCCTCACAGCATGTGGAACGCTTTGTCGTAACATTGGATTATGCCAAGCAACAGATGGGAAAAGCTAACCTATCCCGTTTGCAAATGGCATAAAGAGAGAGTTTTTTAGTGAGAAAAAAAGAATTTCCGATGAAATATTCACTGAAATATTTGTGTAATATGGAAAGTTGTTTATAACTTTGTTACATACGGAGACAATATTTTTACAATCAACAAACATCTAAATCCAAAGGACAATGGCGGAAAATATCAGTTTATCAGCAGCACTCAAAAAGTATTTTGGATTCGATACTTTTAAGGGGAACCAAGAGGCGATTATTCGGAACTTATTATCTGGAAAGGATACATTTGTATTAATGCCTACAGGAGGGGGAAAGTCGTTATGCTATCAGCTTCCTTCTTTGCTGATGGATGGAACTGCTATTGTGATTTCGCCGCTGATTGCTTTGATGAAGAATCAGGTGGATGCGATGCGCAATTTTAGTGAAGAGGATGGAATTGCTCATTTTATCAATTCTTCACTGACCAAGTCGGCTACGGATCAGGTGAAATCGGATATCCTGGCCGGAAAGACGAAATTGCTGTATGTGGCACCTGAATCTTTGACAAAAGAGGAGAATGTGGATTTCCTGCGGCATGTGAAGATTTCGTTTTATGCGGTGGATGAAGCACATTGTATCTCGGAATGGGGACATGATTTTCGCCCGGAATATCGTCGGATTCGTCCGATTATCAACGAAATCGGGAAAGCTCCGGTAATTGCTTTGACAGCAACGGCTACTCCAAAAGTGAAAATGGATATCCAGAAGAATCTGGGGATGACGGATGCCGTAGAGTTCAAATCTTCCTTCAATCGTCCGAACCTGTACTATGAGGTACGTGCCAAGACGGCAAATGTGGACAAGGATATCATCAAATTCATCAAACAGAATGAAGGAAAGTCGGGTATCATTTATTGCTTGAGCCGCAAGAAGGTGGAAGAGCTGACGGAAATACTGCAGGCCAATGGCATTAAAGCACGTGCTTATCATGCCGGCATGGATTCTGCTACCCGTAATGCCAATCAGGATGCTTTTTTGAAAGAGGATATTGATGTGATTGTGGCTACGATTGCCTTTGGAATGGGAATAGACAAACCGGATGTGCGGTTCGTCATCCATTATGATGTGCCGAAGAGTCTGGAAGGCTATTACCAGGAAACAGGTCGGGCCGGACGTGACGGAGGCGAAGGACAGTGCATCACGTTCTATTCGAACAAGGATTTGCAGAAACTGGAAAAGTTTATGCAGGGGAAACCCATTTCGGAACAGGAAATCGGACGTCAGCTGTTGCAGGAAACAGCGGCATACGCAGAATCTTCAGTGTGCCGGAGGAAAATATTGTTGCATTATTTTGGTGAAGAATATACGGAAGATAATTGTGGTAATTGTGATAACTGTTTAAATCCAAAGAAACAAGTGGAGGCTCAGGATTCATTGTGTGCAGTGATTGAAACGATCATTGCCGTAAAAGAAAACTTTAAGCAAGATTATATAATTGATATATTGTTAGGTAAGGAAACATCCGAAGTGCTTGCGCACAAGCATGAAGATCTGGAAGTGTTCGGCTCTGGGATGGGAGAGGAAGAACGGTTGTGGAATGCAGTCATTCGGCAGGCTCTCATCGCAGGTTACCTGGCAAAGGATGTGGAAAACTATGGTTTGTTGAAGGTGACACCGGAAGGGCATAAGTTCCTGAAAAAACCGAAGTCATTCAAGATTGTGGAAGATGCGGATTTTGATGAGGAAGAAGTGGAAGAAACTCCGATGCGGAGTGGTGCTTCTTGTGCGGTCGATCCGGTATTGTATTCCATGCTGAAAGATTTGCGTAAGAAGATGTCGAAGAAGTTGGATGTTCCTCCATACGTAATATTCCAGGATCCTTCTCTTGAAGCAATGGCTACGATTTACCCGGTGACTTTGGAGGAACTGCAGAATATCCCGGGAGTTGGAGCCGGAAAGGCCAAACGTTATGGTCAGGAATTCTGTGAGCTGATTAAAAAGCATTGTGACGAGAATGAAATCGACCGTCCGGAAGATTTGAGAGTACGTACGGTAGCCAACAAGTCAAAACTGAAGGTTTCCATTATTCAGAGTATCGACCGTAAGGTGGCGTTGGATGATATCGCAGTGGCCAAGGGTATTGAATTCAGCGAGCTGTTGGATGAGATTGAAGCCATCGTATATTCAGGTACCAAACTGAATATCGATTATTTCCTGGAGGAAATCATGGACGAAGACCACATGCAGGATATTTATGATTATTTCAAGGAATCAACCACCGATAAGATTGATGATGCCATGGATGAACTGGGTGACGACTATACGGAGGATGAAATCCGCTTGGTACGTATCAAGTTTATCTCAGAAATGGCCAATTGATTTTTAGTGCAGGATTCTTTTGGATATTTGCTGTCGGCCGGTGTGTCACATCTCACACCGGCCGATTGTTTTTTAGATGAAAAACATCCTTTTTAAAAAGATGTTAATCGACCGTTTTTTCTGAATAAAATTCGTATATTTGCACGCAATAAAATCTAAAGCATAAAGCCCTATGTCATTTATTGCAGATAAAGTTGTAATGGACGGATTAACCTACGATGATGTATTGTTGATTCCGGCCTATTCTGAAGTATTACCTAAAACAGTCGAACTCACGACTAAGTTTTCACGCAACATTGAGTTGAAAATTCCGTTTGTAACTGCAGCCATGGATACAGTTACCGAAGCACAGATGGCAATTGCGATTGCCCGTGAAGGCGGTATCGGTGTAATCCATAAGAACATGTCCATTCAGGAACAGGCTCGTCAGGTAGCTATCGTAAAGCGTGCTGAAAATGGAATGATTTACGACCCTGTAACCATAAAAAGAGGTTCAGTCGTAAAGGATGCACTTGATTTGATGGCTGAATACAAGATTGGAGGTATTCCTGTGGTGGATGATGAAAATTACCTGGTAGGTATCGTGACAAACCGCGATTTGCGTTTTGAAAAGGATATGAACAAGCGCATCGACGAGGTGATGACAAAAGAAAATATTGTGACTACAGAACCGGGAACAGATATGGAAACTGCCTCCAGAATCCTGCAGGAAAACAAGATTGAAAAACTTCCGGTAGTAGACAAAGACGGTAAGCTGATAGGTTTGATTACTTATAAGGATATTACCAAGGCGAAAGACAAACCGATGGCTTGCAAGGATTCTAAAGGCCGTTTGCGTGTGGCTGCCGGTGTCGGTGTGACAAACGATACTTTCGACCGTATTGAAGCGTTGGTAAATGCCGGAGCAGATGCCATTGTCATCGATACGGCTCATGGTCATTCCATGTATGTCATTGAAAAATTAAGAGAGGCCAAGAAGCGCTTCCCCGATATTGATATTGTGGTAGGTAATGTGGCTACAGGTGAAGCAGCCAAGATGCTGGTAGAAGCAGGTGCTGATGCTGTGAAAGTAGGTATCGGTCCGGGTTCCATCTGTACGACTCGTGTGGTAGCCGGTGTAGGTGTTCCTCAGCTGACAGCTGTGTACGATGTCGCTAAAGCTTTGGAAGGAACGGGTGTTCCTTTGATTGCAGATGGTGGTTTGCGCTATTCTGGTGACGTGGTAAAAGCATTGGCTGCCGGTGGTTATAGCGTAATGATCGGTTCTTTGGTTGCTGGTACGGAAGAATCTCCGGGCGACACAATCATCTTCAATGGACGTAAGTTCAAATCCTATCGTGGTATGGGTTCTTTGGAAGCTATGGAAAATGGTTCAAAAGACCGTTACTTCCAGAGTGGAACTACCGATGTGAAGAAGCTGGTTCCGGAAGGTATTGCTGCGCGTGTGCCTTACAAAGGTTCTTTGTATGAAGTGATCTATCAGCTGGTAGGTGGTCTGCGTGCCGGTATGGGTTATTGCGGAGCACACAACATCATGGAGCTGCACAATGCGAAGTTCACTCGCATCACTAATGCCGGAGTACTGGAAAGTCATCCGCACGATGTGGCTATTACGAGTGAAGCACCGAACTATAGCCGTCCTCAGTAATAAAAACAGTCTTTGACTTTATTTATATTATTAGATAATCATTCTAAACGTTAGGTAAGTTTGTGTAGTGCGGACTTGCCTGACGGCTGGAATGATTTTTTTGTTTGATGAAATTTTTCAGGTTAGCCATGTGTCGACTCGTATTATTATGCTTGTATCTGATGTGTGTGGGAGTGATTTCTTACGCGGAAGAGCGGGAAGTTGTGTTCCGGATTGACGGAGAAGCGACTTCTGTGGAGGAGTTTGCTCGTTATTACGCGCGGATACATGCGGTGAATGGTATTTCAACCGAGCATTTCTTGCCGCATTTCTTGTATTATAAGCTGAAAGTGGCCGATGCCAAAAAACAAGGATGGGATACGTTGCCCGATTTCCGTTTGCAGTGCAGTGTCCTGCAAAATGAGATGGGTAGAGAGAGAGAGTCGCATGCGCTGAAATCTGTTCCCATGAAGTGGGTGAAACTTCGTCAGATATCCATCCTGTTGCCGCAGCATGTGTCGGCAGTACAGGAACGTCAGGCAAGGCAGCGCATGGATTCAATCTATACGGCCTTGAAGGCAGGAGCCGATTTTGAGACCTTGGCACGCAATTATTCTTCAGAGGCGAGTGCGTCTTCTCCTTATGCAGATGGAGAATGGATTCCGGAGGTTTGTCTGGTAAAAGAATTTTCGGAGCAGTTGGACGCCCTGAAAAAAAATGACTTTTCCGCGCCGTTTTTCTCTCCGTTGGGTATTCATGTGGTTAGTCTGCTGGATTGTAAGCAAGAAGACTACCCAGCATCTAAGGCTGAGGTGGCCAATATTCCGAAAGAGGAGTCGGAACCAGACAGTATCGAGTGGAAGCAAATCACAGAGGGCCTGTTGGCGGCCTATTGGGACAAGCGTCATGTGGTGGCTCCTTCAGGTAATGTCGGGAATAAAGAGTTGGAGGATTATTTTGAGGCTCATAAAAAGGAATATGCATGGGACCTTCCTCATTTTAAAGGTGGTGTAGTGTATTGCTTGAATAAAAAGGCGGCTTCTAAACTGAAGAAGAAGTTGAAAAAACTTCCCTTGAATGAATGGAAGGAGAAGATTGATGCCTTCTCGAAGGAGGATGCAAGTCTGAAAGCAGAGGTAGAGACCGGATTGTTTCAGATAGGAAGTAATCCTTATGTCGATAAGCTGGCATTTAAGTGCGGACATTTTACGCCTCGTACGGATTTGCCTTATACGTTTGTCTTGGGAAAACGTTTGAAGAAAGGGCCGGAAGACTTTACGGATGTACATAGTGAAGTGCAGCGTGATTATCGTTTGTCAATGGAAAAATCACGGTTGGAAGAATTGCAGCAACGTTTCAGAATTGAAATAAACCAAGACATTTTAAAAACCGTTAATTGTAGCGGAAAAAAGTAATTAATGCCGTATCTTCGTCCTTTGTAATGTAATGGACCAAACAAATCAAATAGACAGAAAATGAATAAATTGATTATGACTGGCGTCTTGGCTTTCTTATTTGCCTTGACTGGAACAGTTCCCACGATGGCACAAGATAACGTGATTGACGAAGTGGTGTGGGTTGTCGGCGATGAAGCCATTCTTAAATCGGATGTAGAAAATGAACGTTTGAATGCCCAGTATGAAGGACGCCGTTTTGACGGTGACCCTTATTGCGTGATACCGGAAGAACTGGCCGTGCAGAAACTGTTCCTTCATCAGGCCGAAATAGATAGTATCGAAGTCAGTGACCAGGAAGTGCTTCAGCAAGTGGAGTCACGAATTGCCTGGCTTACCGAACAGATTGGTTCAAAGGAAAAACTGGAGGAATATTATAACAAGACTTCTACTCAGATTCGGGAGATGCTGCGTGAGAATATCCGCGACGGACTGACCGTGCAGGAAATGCAGAAAAAGATTGTGGGAGATATCAAGCTGACTCCGGCGGAAGTGAGGAATTATTTCAGCCGTTTGCCACAGGATAGTATTCCTTTTGTCCCGACCCAGGTAGAGGTACAGATTATTACGCGTGAACCTAAAATCAAGGAGGAAGAAATAGAACGGGTAAAGAAGGAATTGCGTGATTTTACGGATCGTATCAATAAGGGAGAGACGACTTTCTCTACCTTGGCACGTATGTATTCCGAAGACCCGGGTTCTGCCCGTCGTGGAGGTGAATATGGCTTTACAGGGCGTGGAGAGTTGACTCCGGAATTTGCCAATGTGGTGTTTAACCTGACAGACCCCAAGAAAATTTCAAAAGTTTTCCAGACAGAATATGGTTATCACATTGCCCAACTGATTGAAAAGCGTGGTGACCGTGTGAGCTACCGTCATATCTTGATTAAGCCCCGTGTGGATGAAAAGGAAATTGAAGCAGAACTGAATAAACTGGATACCTTGGCAAATGACATCCGTAAAGGAAAAGTGACGTTTGATGAGGCTGCTATATGGGTATCCCAGGATAAGGATACACGTAACAACCACGGTTTGCTGGCCAACCCTCAGACTTCTACTTCCCGTTTCGAGATGCAGCAGCTGGCCGGACTGGTTTCACAGGAAGTGGCCAAAACCGTAGAAGGTATGCAGATTGGAGAGGTTTCTCAGCCGTTTACCATGATCAATGCCAAAGGTAAGGAAGTGTGTGCTATCGTCAAGTTGAAAAACCGTATTGATGGACACAAAGCCACAATTTCGGAAGACTATCAGCGTCTGAAAGATATTGTAACTGCCAACCGTAGTGAAGAAAAACTGCAGAAGTGGATTGTAGAGAAACAGAAAAATACATACGTACGAATCAATCCGTCTTGGCGTAAATGTGATTTTAAATATCCGGGATGGATTAAACAGTGATGAGACTACCTGCACATGAAACAGGAAACAGATAAAAAATCAGGCCGCGTAAGGATGCATCGTCTTCTTCCGGTCGTGGCATTTTGTTTGACCATACTGAGCCTTTCCGCTCAGGGGGGACTTTCTGTTCCTCAGCATCCGGTAAAGCAGGAAAAAACGCAGGCTTCGGCGAAACCCTCACCGAAGAAGGAAGATTCTAAACGTCCGGTGGCCAAAAGCAAGGTCTATTTGTTGCATTCCGATTTGTTGCGGAAGGATGCCCAGCATCCGGATGCCCAGATTGTGACCGGCAATGTGGAGTTTCGTCATGACAGTGTGTACATGTATTGCGACAGTGCATGCTATTATGATAAAATCAGCAGCTTTGAGGCTTTTGGCAATGTGAAGATGGTACAGGGGGATACCTTGTTTCTCTATGGTGACCGTTTGTACTATGACGGACTGACTCAGATTGCGGAGATGCGCTGCAATGTACGTATGGAGAACCGTACGACTACCTTGCTGACGGATAGTCTGAACTATGACCGGGTGTACAACCTGGGTTATTTCTTTGACGGGGGTACGTTGATGGATGAACAGAATGTATTGACTTCAGAATGGGGAGAATACAGTCCGCAGACCAAGCAATCCGTGTTCAATTACAATGTGAAACTGGTCAATCCGCAATTTACACTGACTTCGGATACCTTGCGCTATAACACAGCTTCGAAGATAGCCGATATTGTGGGACCTTCAGATATCTGGAGCGATGCCAATCATATTTATTCTGAAAAAGGAACTTACAATACGGTAACTGGGAAGGCTGATTTGTACGATCGTTCCGTACTGACCAATCAAGGCAAGCAACTGACTGGAGATACACTTTTTTATGACCGTAATACAGGTATAGGAGAAGCGTTCAGCCGAATGGTGATGACGGATACCATCAACCGGAATATGATGACGGGCGAGTATGGTTTCTACAATGAGAAAACGGGATATGCGTTTGCTACCGACAGTGCTGTGGCCATTGACTATTCACAGGGAGACAGTCTGTTTTTGCATGCCGATACGCTTTTGATGGAAACTTTCCATATCAATACGGATTCCATGTTCCGCGAAATGCGTGCATTTCATAAGGTCCGTTTTTATCGTACGGATGTGCAGGGTACGGCCGATTCATTGGTGTTTTCTACGGTAGACAGCTGTCTGACCATGTATCGCGATCCCATTATCTGGAATAAGAACCAGCAGCTTTTGGGTGAGGTGATTAAAGTTTATATGAATGACAGTACCATCGACTGGTCGCACATCATCGGGCAGGCACTTTCGGTCGAGCAAATCGATTCTGTGCTTTACAATCAGGTGACAGGAAAGGAGATGAAATCCTATTTTGAGGGTGGAGACATGCGCAAGACAGAAGTGATAGGTTCTGTACGCGTGGTATATTATCCGATGGATTCCGACAGTACATTGATTGGAATGAATGTGTCGGAAACCAGTAAGCTGGAAATTTATCTGCAAGACCGGAAGATTGAGCGGATGGTGATGAGTCCGAAATCGAATGGCGTGCTGTATCCGATGTCACAGATTCCGGCCGGAAAAGACCGACTGGAGAATTTCGTCTGGTTCGATTATATCCGCCCCCTGAATAAAGCCGATATTTTCAATTGGCGAGGGAAACGGGTGGAAGACCAGTTGAAGAAGAGTGTGCGTGGTCCGGTAGTCTTGCCGAATGCCCGTTTGTTTGAGAATAAGAAGGAGGAATAAAATATGGGAATGTTTACAATGAGAAAGCCTCGCGGCTATCACCACGAATACATTTACGTGGATGAACGCAAGGAGAAGCTGCAGAAAATAGAAGAAACTGCGAAGCGCGAACTTGGAATGCTTCCTCCCAAAGAATTTAAGCCGGAAGATATTCGCGGAAAGTTCGTGGAGGGAACGACTTACCTGAAACGCCGCAAGGAAAGCGGGCGTAAACCTCTGAGTTATGGGGTCATGTTTGTGGCCATTGTTGTCTTGCTTTATATTTTACATTATCTGATTACAGGAGAATTTACATTATGACCTCGGGAGATGTAATTCGTTTGTTGCCGGATTCGGTAGCTAACCAAATTGCGGCCGGCGAGGTGATACAACGTCCTGCGTCTGTCATAAAGGAGCTGGTGGAAAACGCCGTAGATGCCGGTGCCAAGAATATTGAAGTGCTGGTGACCGACGCCGGCAAAACTTGTATTCGGGTGATTGACGATGGAAAAGGCATGTCGGAAACGGATGCCCGAATGGCTTTTGAGCGTCATGCCACTTCTAAAATCCGTGAGGCCGCCGATTTGTTTGCCCTTCATACCATGGGTTTCCGTGGTGAGGCCTTGGCTTCCATTGCGGCCGTGGCACAGGTGGAACTGAAAACCTGTTGCAATGGGGACGGCTTGGGTACTTATATTCAGATTTCCGGTTCACAGGTAGAGAAGCAGGAGCCTGTGGCTTGTCAGCAGGGAAGTGATTTTTCTGTCAAAAACTTATTCTTCAATGTACCGGCTCGTCGGAAATTCCTGAAATCAAACCAGACGGAGCTGAGTAATATTGTGACCGAATTCGAACGGATTGCCTTGGTGAATCCGGACGTCTCGTTCGTCTTGAGTCATAACGGTACGGAAATGTTGAATTTGCCGGCCATCCCTTTGCGCCAACGTATCATGGGGGTGTTCGGAAAGAAACTGAATCAGGACCTTCTCTCTTTGGACATCAATACGACGATGGTGAAAATCCATGGATATATTGGTCGTCCGGAATCTGCCCGTAAGAAAGGAGCCCGCCAGTTCTTTTTCGTGAACGGACGTTATATGCGGCATCCTTATTTCCATAAGGCTGTAGCCAGTGCGTACGACAACCTGATACCTGTAGGAGAGCAGGTTTCTTATTTCATTTATTTTGAGGTGGCTCCTTCGGATATTGATGTCAACATTCATCCTACCAAGACGGAAATCAAGTTTGAAAATGAGCAGGCTGTATGGCAGATACTTTCTGCAGCTGTAAAGGAAACCTTGGGCCGTTTCAATGCCGTACCTTCCATCGATTTCGATACGGAAGGGATGCCGGATATCCCGGCCTTTGAAAATTCGCCTTACAGTGTGGCACCTCCTCCTACGAGTTTCGACCCTTCTTACAATCCGTTCAATACCTCGGCTGTACCTCCTTCTGCCTATTCATCGGCTTCGGGAAGAGGTTCACGCACTCCTTCGGACTTCGGTCAGGAACCGGAATGGAGACCTTCTTCCGGTGAAAGAGAAACCCCTGTGCGTTCTTCGATGAACCGTAAGGAAGCGATGCCGGATTTTGGGCGGAGCGGAAATTATACGCCTTCTTTCGGTGCCCATAAGAACCGGGTGGAATGGGAACCTCTTTTTGAAGGACTGGAGCACAATTCCTCGGGGCAGTCGGACATCCAGCCGGAAGAAGAGTCCGGACCGTCGTATGCGGAACCCGCCGGATGGGAAGAAGCTTCTCAGGTGGAAAATGTTTCGCCGATGGTGGCAGAGGAGGAAAAAGACCGGCTTCCGCTGGAAAACTCCATGCGCCATTATCAATATAAAGCCAGTTTCATACTGACCTCTGTCAAGTCTGGGTTGATGATTATCAACCAGCAGCGGGCCCATGTGCGGATTCTTTTCGACCGTTATATGGCGCAGATAGAGAACAGGAAGAATGCGTCCCAGCGGATGCTTTTCCCGGATATGGTGCATTTTTCGCCGTCTGAAGTTCCGGTGCTTGAGGAGTTTATGGACGACCTGAATGCGCTGGGTTTTGAACTCAGCAGTCTGGGAGGAGGCACTTACGCCATCAATGGGATTCCGGCAGGAATCGAAGGACTGAACCCCGAGAAACTGGTGACGGATATGGTGCACACAGCCATCGAGAAAGGCTGTAAGGTGAAGGAGGAAGTGCAGAGCATGTTGGCGCTTTCTTTGGCAAAAGCCGCTGCTATCGTACCGGGACAGATTCTGACCGACGAAGAAATGAACCGGTTGGTAGATGATTTGTTTGCCGTGTCTACTCCCAATTATACTCCCGATGGAAAGACCGTACTGGCAGTCTTGAAGGAAGAAGACCTGGAAAAGATGTTCAAGTAAGACGCGTACGTTCAGGAAAGTGAAAGAGAACCGTTATAAATAGACATACAGGCTGCATTGCGAACAGGTTGCAGTCTCCTAAAGAGAAATCCCTCTATTTTTACTTTGCTGCAGAGGCAAGGTGGAAAATAGAGGGATTTCTTTGTTTGTGTGAAGGGGCGAGGGAGATTTTTAAGGAAGGAATGAGATGAAAAAGGTAAATCTGAACAGCCCCTCCTCTTTTCTGAATAACCGCGTAAGTGCCTGACAGGCTATCTTTGCTTCAGATTAAGAAACGAAAAAACATGAAGCAATTAGTAGTCATTTTAACTTCCTTGTTCACGTGGGTTCCTGCTTTGGCACAGCGAACACTCACGTTGGAAGAATGCCTGCGGATAGGCATCGAGAACAATCTCTCGCTGGCTGGCAGTCGCAACGAGATGCGGAAAGCTAAGCATCTGCTCAGTGAGAACAGGGCGAAGTTGTTGCCGCAAATCAATGCGGTAGCCGGGTTTAACGATAACTTTCATCCTCCCGTATCAGTCACCGACGGTTCGGCATACGGCAATCCCTACAACGTGACCAAGACGCTGCAATACAATGCGTCGGCAGGTTTGCAGTTGCAGATGCCGCTTTACAACCAGACGGTGTACACCGCCATTGATATTGCCCGCACGATGAACGAGCTGAACCGCTTGTCGTACGAAAAGGCGCGGGAGGACTTGATGCTGCAAATCAGCAAGATGTATTATCTGGGGCAGAACACGGTGGAACAGCTGGCCCTGATTCAGGAAAACCGGGTGCGGTTGCAGGAGTTGCGCGACATTACCCAGGCTTTTTTCGACAACGGCATGGCCATGGAGGTGGACGTGAAGCGGGTCAATATCAACCTGGAAAACCTCCAGGTGCAGTATGACAATGCGAAGTCGATGCTGGTGCAGCAATTGAACCTGTTGAAATACGTGATGGACTATCCGGCGGAAGAGGAGATTGCCTTGACGCCGGTGAATCCGGAACAGGTGGAATCGGTCTCCTTGACCGGACTTCGCAGCGACTTGTATGAATTGCAGCTGCTGGAGTCGCAGGAGAAACTGGCCGGGCAGCAGAAGGATCTGATTCGTCAAGGTTATCTTCCTTCGCTGAACCTGACCGGAAGCTGGATGTATTCGGCATACACCGACAAGGCCCGTCACTGGTTTCATTCCGGTCCTTCCAACCACTGGTATCCGTCCAGCGGGTTGGGGCTGACTCTCCGTGTGCCGATTTTCGATGGACTGGATAAGCGGGCGCGCATCCGGAAGGCACGGATTGATGAGGAAAACGCCCGGCTGAATTATGAGAATATGCGGAAGAACATGGAGACGCAGTATCTGAATGCCACGAACGACCTGATGAACAACCAGCGTAATTTCCAGAAGCAGAAAGACAATTATCTGCTGGCCGAAGAGGTCTATCAGGTGACGACCGACCGCTACCGGGAGGGGATCACTTCCATGACGGAGGTGCTGCAGGATGAAATGCGCATGAGCGAGGCACAGAACAATTACCTCAGCGCACACTACAATTATCAGGTGGCCAACCTGACCTTGCTGAAACTGACAGGCCAACTGGACCGCCTGTTTCAGACAAATACCACTCATTGATTCACTTTAAATATGCATCGTATATGAAAACTACAAATCATACGCTTCAGGAAAAAGCCTTGAAATTGAAAAAACAACGTCGTCGCCAGCTGCTGGCCAGTCTTTTGGGAATCGTTCTCCTTTTGTGGGGAGTGGTCGAAGTGGTCTGCATGTTTCTGGACTACAAGCATACGGAAACGAGCAACGACGCACAGGTGGAACAATATATCTCTCCGGTAAACCTGAGAGCATCGGGATACATCAAGAAAATTTATTTTACCGAACATCAGCAGGTGCATAAAGGAGATACCCTTCTGGTGTTGGACGACCGGGAATACCGGATTCGGGTGATGGAGGCGGAAGCGGCACTGAAAGATGCGATGGCGGGAGCTACCGTGATGGATGCCACCTTGCAGACCACGCAGACTACGGCTTCGGTCTATGAGGCTTCGATTGCCGAAATTGAAATCCGTCTGGCCAAGCTGGAGAAAGACCGCCAGCGGTACGAGAATCTGCTAAAGCGCAATGCGGCTACTCCGATTCAGCTGGAACAGATTGAAACGGAATACGAGGCTACCCGCAAGAAACTGGAAGCGACCCGGCGTCAGCAGCGGGCGGCTATGTCGGGTATCAAGGAGGTATCTAACCGGAAGGAGAGTACGGAGGCTGCCATACAGCGGGCGAAGGCGGCTTTGGAGATGGCCCGCCTGAACCTGTCCTATACCGTGGTGCTGGCTCCTTGTGACGGGAAACTGGGGCGAAGGGCCTTGGAAGAAGGACAGTACATCACTGCCGGACAAAGTGTGACGTACATTCTTCCGGACAGCCAGAAGTGGATAGTGGCCAATTACAAGGAAACACAAGTGGAAAACCTGAAGCTGGGGCAGGAAGTACGGATTGCCGTTGATGCTCTCAGGGGCCGGGAGTTTACCGGAAAGATTACGGCTATCTCCGGAGCCACTGGTGCCAAGTATTCGCTGGTACCTACCGACAATTCTGCCGGCAACTTTGTCAAGATTCAGCAGCGTATTCCGGTGCGCATTGATTTCACGGATTTGTCCGAGGAAGACAATGCCCGTCTGGCTGCCGGTATGATGGTGGTCGTCAAGGCCAAATTGTGAGTGTCACGTTTTCAAGGATTCCTTTAAAAGTAGAATTATGCCTTCCTGTCCTAAAAATTATCCGTTTTATAACTGGGTGCCCAAACCGCTGGGCATCCTGATTCTGGTCCTGCTTTTTGTGCCGATTCTGACGGTCGGCGGGGTTTATACCGCCAACAGTGGGGAAATGCTCAGCGGGCTGGGCATCCAGTCGGAACATATTCAGTTTGTCGGTTTTCTCACCTCTGTGGGAATGGCTGCCTTTTCGCCCTTCTTCTACGAACTGGTGTGCCTCCGTCGGGAAAAGATGATGTGCATCGTAGGTTTTTCTTTGCTTTACCTGCTGAGCTACGTCTGCGCCAAGACCGACAGCATTTATGTGCTGGCTATCTGTAGCGTGGTGATGGGATTTCTGCGGATGGTGCTGATGATGGTCAACCTGTTTACGCTGATCAAGTATGCGTTCGGGATGGAGGCTACCCGCAACATTACGCCGGGAAATGATCCTGTGGATGCAGAAGGGTGGGACAGGCTGGACGGCGAGAAAAGCGTCAGCATGCCGACCATCTACCTGTTTTTTATGATTCTCGGTCAGCTGGGTACTTCGCTGACCGCCTGGCTGGCATACGAATATGAATGGCAGTACGTTTATTATTTCATGATGGGGGCGTTGCTGATTTCCATACTGGTGGTGTTTATCACCATGCCTTACCACACCTATGCATCTCGCCGTTTCCCCATCACTTTCCGGAAATTCGGTAGTGTGGTGATTTTCTGTCTGATGTGTGCTTCGGTGATTTACGTACTGGTGTATGGCAAGGTACTCGACTGGTACGATGACCCCTCTATCTGCTGGGCTACGGGGAGTGCCGTGTGCTTTACGGCTCTCTTTGTGTATATGGAAAAGAAACAATATTCCCCGTATTTCTTGATGGATATCTTTCAGCTGCGTTCCATCCGGATAGGAATCCTGCTCTTCCTGTTGTTGATGGTTTTCAATTCCAGTGCCTTGTTCGTGAACGTGTTTACCGGAGTGGGGATGAAAATAGATAACTGGCAGAATGCGGCCCTGAACAACTGGAGCATGGCGGGATATTTTATCGGCTGTGTCATTGCCGTCATGTTGGGACGTAAGGGAGTACATTTGAAATACCTGTTCTCGTTGGGTTTCGTATTGATTGGACTTTCGGCCCTGTTCATGTACTTTGAGGTGCAGACTGCCGGCTTGTATGAGCGGATGAAGTACCCAGTCATCATCCGGGCTACGGGAATGATGCTGCTGTATTCGCTGACGGCAGTGTATGCCAACCAGCGGATGCCCTATAAGTATCTCTCTACCTGGATTTGCATTATGCTTACCGTGCGGATGGTGCTGGGCCCCGGCATCGGTACGGCACTTTACACGAACGTGATGCAGCATCGTCAGCAGCATTATGTCACCTGTTTCGCACAAGACCGCGACCGGCTGAATCCGGAAGTGTCGGCTTCCTATGCGCAGACGGTACAGGGCATGCAGTATCAGGGAAAGAGCGGGCAGGAAGCCGAACAGATGGCGGCTATGTCGGCCAAGGGAACGGTGCAGGTGCAGGCTACTTTGTCGGCAGTCAAGGAGATGTCCGGCTGGACTTTCTACGGTTGTCTGGGCTGTGCGGTCTTTCTTCTGCTGATTCCTTGGAAGAAAAGGCGACTGGACAAGATTCCTGCTTCTGTTTCTTGAAGATAGTCATGCGTCACGGAGAGGCCTTTCGTTTCTTAATCTATATTTTCGGCGGGGAATAGTTGTGGAAGCCTCTTCCGTGACGCTTTTTTGTGTATCTTCGTACAGGTATAAACATAAATTGGACCGGTATCATGGCTACACAAACAGAACGCTTGATGCGCTTGAATCAGGCATTGGTGGAACGAAGGGATATTTGTTGCTCGGGAGGCGTGGTAGAGGCTTTCCCGGCTGTATTGCAGAAAACTTTCCGGGTGGATTATCTGGGACTGGTGGTCTGTGAGCAGGGGAGTTTTCAGTTTACGCTGGACCGGAAACCTTATACAGCGAAAGCCGGAGAGACGGTTTTCCTGTCCGAATCCACGGAATTCTGTGCCGGGACATGTACGGACGACTTGCGTGTGGATATTTTGTTCTATCGGGTAGATTCTATCCGGGAACTGTTGGGCAGTTCCGTAGTAGCCATGCATCTGTATGCCACGCTGACTCCGGAGCCTTGTTATGTATGGGCTACAGGGGAGGAAGAAGACATTGCCCGTTATATCACACTGATCAGCCGTTACCGGCATGCCGCGGATAATCCTTTCGGCAACCATGAACGGAAACTGTTGCTGCTGGCCCTGACCTATCGTCTCTGTGCCATTTACAGCCGGCGGTTGATGGAAGAGAACAAGGCTGCCGGACACAAGATTGACACCTTTATCCAGTTGATTCGGCTGGTGGAGAAATACTACAAGGAGGAGAGGGGAGTGGCGTTTTATGCCGACAAGCTTTGTCTGACCCCCAAATATCTTTCAGCCTTGTCAAAGTCCGTGTGTGGATATACGGTACAGGAACTGGTGTTTCGGGCCATCATTCGCCGGAGCATGCTCTTGCTGAAAAATTCCCATAAAACGATTCAGGAAATCTCGGATGAGTTTCATTTTCCCAATGCTTCCGCTTTCGGGACTTTCTTCAAGAAAGAGACCGGACTTTCTCCTTTGCATTATCGGTGTGCGGAAGAGAATACATCGTTTGAAGAAAAATAGCGGAAATTTTCTTGTTGTTTTTCAGATAGTTAAGGCTGTTCCAAAAACGCACTTGCGTTTGAAGGAAAACGCTTTTACGTTTTACTTAAAACGTCCTTGCGTTTTGGGTGAAACGCCTTTACGTTTGGATTGAAACGTCCTTGCGTTTTTAAGCGAACGTCAAAGCGTTTTTACTGTGGTTGTTTTTAGATAAAAATAAGGCTGTTTTAAAAGTATGATTGTCCGCGATAGCGAGAAACTTATAAAAAGCCAGAAGCCGTCTCAAATTTGATTTTGAGACGGCTTCTCTGTATAAAAGTGGAATAAAAAATGATGTTCGGATTAGAATCCCAATCCGGCTACGTGGCTGAACAAGTCGTACACTCCGCTGCAAAGTCCCAGGATAATGACTCCGATAAGGCAGATGAACAATCCTGTACGGGCCAGGGCCGGTGTACGGAAAGTAGCAATCGGCGTATCGTTGGGAGTGATGTACATGGCTTTCACAATCAGCAGGTAGTAGTAGAGGGAAATGATGGTGTTCACCAATGCCAGGAACACTACCAGCCAGTGGCCACTGTGGAAGGCAGAGGCAAATACGAAGAATTTGGAGAAGAATCCGGCAAACGGCGGGATTCCGGCCAAAGAGAACAAGGCCAGCGTCATGAGGAAGGTCAGGCGCGGGTTGGTCTTGTAGAGTCCGTTGTATGCACTGCGGTCCACTTTACCTCCGGTATGTTGTTCAATGACACTGATTACACCGAATACAGCCAGGTTGGCAGCGATGTACACCACGAGGTAGTACACCAGTGAAGCCATTCCCTGTTCGTTTCCTCCCAGTACGGCCAGCATGATGTAGCCGGCCTGTGAGATACTACTGTAGGCCATGAATCGTTTCAGGTCTTCCTGCAGGATGGCAAAGATATTGGCAATGGTGATGGTCAGTACGATGACGATGCTCAGCAACAAGCTCCAGTTGGCTGCCATCTGTCCGAATACTTTCACCAGGATGCTCATCAAAGCGAAGGCAGCCGCACCTTTAGAGATGACAGACAGGTAAGCCGACACATTGGTCGGTGCTCCCTGATAAGTATCGGGTGTCCACATGTGGAACGGAACCAAGCTCAGCTTGAATCCCAGTCCGGCAAAGAAGAACACCATGGCCATAATCTGAAGCGGTGTACCGGTCAGTGCGGCCGTCACGTCGGCAAAATAAGTGGTTCCGGTAGTACCGTATACCATAGAGATACCGTACAGCATCAGGGCAGAAGAGAACATGGAGTTCAGGATGAACTTCGCTCCGGCTTCGGCACTGTGATGACGGAATTTGTCGAAGGCTACCAGACAGGCCATCGGGATGCTGGCCAGTTCCAGTCCGACGTAGAACAGGATAAAGCTTCCGGCACTCACCATGAAGTACATTCCCAGCAGCGTACTCAAGGTCAGCATATAGAACTCACCGGCTTTGTGGCGGGTATCTTCTCGTGAGAGCCATTCACCCGACTGCAGGAATACGAGCAGGGTACCGGCGGTCAGGATGGTTTTTACGATAGATGCCATCGGGGTGGCATGATACATTCCTCCGAATGCTTCACCGCTGGTCGGAACGATGTTCAAGGCCAGTTGAACGACCATGAGCACACAAGCCATATACTGGAGCGGCTTGTGGCTGGGCGTCTTCATAATCAAGTCGGCCAGCAGCATGAGGAGGATGATAGCGACCAGGCTTATTTCAGCCTGCATAGTAAATAATTCGCTCATATAATTTCTTTTTATTTATTCGGGTTATCGGATAAGTTGGCTGATAATAGGTTCTACGCTTCCGCTGATGACGTTGCTCACCCAGTAAGGAGCAAGTCCCAGTCCGGCTACGGCCACAATCAGGCAGATTACAGCCAGGCGTTCGTCCCAAGTGGCATCGGTCAGTTTCAGGTGCTCCGGATTATGGCAGGTGCCATACAGGATTTTTCCGACCACGCGCAGGATATATACCGCCGTAATTACAATACTCATTGTAGCGATGACGGTGCAGGCGCGGTGGAAGAGGTCATGGTTCTGGAAGGAACCTACGAAGACGGTCATTTCGGCAATGAATCCGCTCAGCCCCGGCAGACCCAGGTTGGCCAGACCGGCAATGACATAGCCGACAGACAGGAACGGCATGATTTTCATCAGTCCGCTCAGCTGACGGATGTCACGGGTGTGGGTACGTCCGTAAATCATACCGATGAGGGCGAAGAACAGGGCCGTCATCAATCCGTGGCTCAGCATCTGCAGGATGGCACCCGTCGCACTGACGCGGGTCATCATCAGCAAGGCAAACAACACCAGTCCGCAGTGGCTTACGGAAGAATAGGCGTTGATGTATTTCAAGTCGGTCTGTACCACGGCACTGAAGGCACCGTACACTACAGAGATGGTTGTCAGCACCAGGAAGAAGTCACCCCAGATGGCGGCTCCGGTCGGCATCAGGAACATCGCGATACGGAAGCATCCGTAACCTCCCAGTTTCATCAATACACCGGCGTGCAGCATACTTACTGCGGTCGGGGCAGAAGCATGACCGTCGGGGCTCCATGTATGGAAGGGGAAAAGGGCACCCAGTACGCCGAATCCCAGGAAGACCATCGGGAAGAAGATGCGCTGCATTTCGGTCGGTATCTGGTGTTTCACGATTTCCAGGATGTTCATGGTCTCTGCACCGGCTCCGTAGTAGATGCCCAGGATACCAATCAGCAGGAAGGCGGAACCACCCATCAGCATCAGGGTCAGTTTCATGGCGGCATATTCCTTGCGGCCGCTTCCCCATACGCCAATCAGCAGGTACATCGGAATCAAGGCTACTTCATAGAACATGAACATAGTGAACAGGTCGGTAGAGATGAAGAAACCGAACACACCGGTACTCAGCAGGGTGAACCACAGGAAATATTCCTTGGTGAGCGGTTTCAGTTTCCAGGAGGCAAATGTGCCGGTAAATACGATGATGGAACTCAGCAGCAGCATGACGACTGAGATGCCGTCTACTCCCACTGAGTAGCAGATGTGAAGCGGGGCATACCACGTGATGCTGTCTGTGAAAAGCATCTCAGCCGTAGCTCCGGCATGGCGCTGTCCGATATAAGACACCGTGAGGTAGGCGGCAAGCACCAGCAGGATGGACGAGCCGGCCACCATCACTCCTCTGACCTGATTGACGTTGCGGGCAATCCACAGTCCCAGCAGCATCAGCAGAGGTATCAATACGAAAAGACTTAATATATTCATACGTTATAGATTCTTCTTTGTTAGTTCAGCAGCAAGATGATTGTCAGTACAATAATACCTGCTAGGAAATAATGAGTGTACGTCTGGATTTTACCGTTCTGTATCGGTTGTACGGTTTCTCCAGCTGCATTGGTGCTCCATGCCATGAAGTTCATGAACTGGTCGATGACGTGGCGGTCGAACCATGCCAGCGGAGTGGATACGCAGCGGAAGATGATTTTCTTGGTGACGAACAACCAGAGCTCATCCATATAGAAACGCTTGTAGGCTGCACGGTGCAGGGTACTGAAACGCTGTGCCAGCATTTCGGGTACAGGCTGTTTTTCGCGGGCATACATCCAGGTGGCCAGGGCAATGGCGATAACGGCAATGACGATGCTTGTGCCGGCTACTCCCCAGTCGAGGTGAATGTCGTAGGCGTGTCCGTTGGAGGATACGAAGTGTCCGAAAGGAATGAATCCGGCTACGATAGTAACCAGCGCCAGGAACATCAGCGGGAAGGTCATGGTCAGCGGACTTTCATGCGGTACATGGTGTGCGTGCAGTTCCTTGTTTTCCTTGCCCCAGAAGATGCAGTAGTACAGACGGAACATGTAGAAAGCGGTCATTCCGGCGATAATCGTCATAATCCATCCGATGACCGGGCTGTACTGGAAGCAGGCGGTCAGAATCTCGTCCTTGGAGAAGAATCCGGAGAACGGAGGAATACCGGCGATGGCCAGACAGGCAATCAGGAAGGTGATGTGGGTAATCGGCATGTATTTGTGCAGGCCGCCCATGGTTTCCATCTCGTTGCTGTGTACGGCGTGGATGATGCATCCGGCACCTAGGAAAAGCAGGGCTTTGAACATGGCGTGAGTGAACAGGTGGAACATGCCGGCCATGTAACCCAGACCGCCTTGGTGCGGGTCGGCTGCGGTGCAGACACCCAGTGCCACCATCATGAAACCAATCTGTGAGATGGTAGAGAAAGCAAGTACACGTTTGATATCACTCTGTGCGCAGGCTACGCTGGCAGCATAGAAAGCAGTGAAAGCACCTACCCAGGCCACGATATGCAGGGTGTGGGGCGCATAACCGATGAACAGCGGGAACATGCGGGCTACCAGGTACACACCGGCTACCACCATGGTGGCGGCATGAATCAGGGCAGATACCGGAGTCGGACCTTCCATGGCGTCCGGCAACCAGATGTGCAACGGGAACATGGCACTCTTACCGGCACCACCCACGAACATCAGTCCCAGTGCAAGAGGAAGTACCATTCCGGCCTGCATCAGACGTTCTGTGCCCGGAGTGAAGGTAAAGGTCTGCATGTAATATCCGTAAATCAGGATACCGATCAGGAAGCCCAGGTCGGCAAAACGGGTTACGATGAATGCTTTCTTGCTGGCAGCAATGGCTTCCGGCTTGGTGTAATAGAAACCGATGAGCAGGTAAGAAGACACACCCACCAGCTCCCAGAACACGTACATCTGGAAGATATTGGTTGCAACCACCAGTCCCAGCATGGAGAAAGTAAATAATGACAGGAAGGCGTAGTACCGCTGGAAACCGACCTCTCCTTTCATGTAACCGAAAGAATAGATGTGTACCATCAGGGAAACGGTGGAGATGACCACCAGCATCATGACGGAAATCGGGTCCAGCAGGATACCCATGTCAATATGAAGAGATGAAGTGAACGGCAGCCATTCAATGTTCCACGGAGTCAGCGTAGGATAGAGGCCTTCCGCAGTACGTGGAGCCGTGAAATAGCTGAATGCCGTCAGATAGCTCAGTACGGCTACCACTCCCAGTGAAAGTGTGCCGATGGCGCCCGCTACACGATGAGGCATTTTCATGCCAGCCAGTGCCAGAAGCAGGAAGCTCAGCATCGGGAGGGCAAGTATCAGAATTGTATAATCCATAAGCAATTTAATAATGTATAAGAAAGTTATCCTTTCAAATCGGTTATATCATCGGTAAGCACCTGTTTCAGGTTGCGATACACATTAATAATGATGGCAATGGCCACGGCGGTTTCGGCAGCGGCGATGGCTATTCCGAACAGGCTGAAGAAATGTCCTTCCAGTTGTCCGGGGAAAAGATAACGGTTGAATACCGCGAAATTGATGTTGGTCGCATTGAGCATCAATTCTACTGAAATCAGCAGTGCCAGCAGGTTCTTGCGGGTGAAGAAACCATAGATGCCGCAGAAAAGCATGATGGTGCTGATGACGAGGTAGTGAACTACATGAATTTCTATTTCCATAATCTTACTGTATTATTTTTCTTTGCGTGCAATCAATATCGCACCAATCATACAAGCTAATAACAATACGCTGACGGCCTCAAACGGCAGGACGAACTGGTATTTGTCGGTACCAATCAACGCGTGTCCGATCTGGTCGACTGGAAGTTCCACTCCCTGTGGAATCAGGTTCAGGGCAAAGCCGTTGGTCATGACCAGGAAAAGTACCAGCACGGCACCCACCACGGTGGTAATCAGTACGCTGATAAGTTTGGCCCGGTTTTGCTTGTATTTCATATTCTTGTCCGACTGGGTCAGCAAGATAGAGAACACATACAATACCACGATACCTCCGGCGTACACCATCAGCTGGACCGCGCTCAGGAAGGTGTAGCCCAGAATTCCGTAGATGGCTCCTGTGCCGAAGAGCACGAACAGCAGGTAAGTGGCTGCGCGCAGCAGTCTTCCTGTAGTGACAGCCAGAATGGAGCTGACAATGATACAGGCACCTACGATATAAAATACGATTTCTTGAAGTGATATACTCATATCCGTTTCGTTTTATTTATTTCTTGTTCAGTGTCATTACGAGTTTCTCTTTCTGGAATACTGCGTTTTCGAAGTCATTCGTGAACCGGATGGCATCGTGCGGGCAGGCATTGACGCACAGCATGCAGAACATGCATGATCCCAGGTTGTACTCGTATTTCACCAGTACTTTTTTCTTTTTGCCGTCTTCGGTTTCCCGCATTTCCGTGGTCAGGCGGATGGTTCCGTTCGGACAGTTCATCTGGCACAGTCCGCAGGCAATGCAACGGTTGTTTCCGTTCTCATCGACCGGCATTTCGAGCATGGCCCTGTGACGTTCCGGAATATGGAGAGTGGTATGGCGGTTTTCCGGATACTGTTCGGTTATTTTCTTCTGGCAGAACACCTTCATGGAGGTGCGCATACCTACCAGTAGACTCTTTACTCCACCGACATATCCTTTCAAATATTCTTCCAATGCATTCATATTCAAAAATTTTTAATCAAAATGTCAGGCCGCACACTTTGCATACGGTCATCAGTAACAAAACCACCAGTGACAGCGGCATCAGGTATTTCCATTCCAGTGTCAGTACCTGGTCGATACGCAGACGTGGGAAAGTCCAGCGAATCCACATCAGCAGGAAGACGATGAAGAAGGTCTTTCCGATAAACCAGACAAATCCGGGGATGTAGTCCATCACCATGTTCAGGCCGTCAAGTCCGGCAATGTGCAAAGGCATCCATCCGCCCAGGAACAGGGTGGTAGCAATACCGGCTGTAATAAACAAGTTCAGGTATTCGGCCAGATAGAAGAATCCGAAGTGCATACCGGAATATTCCGTATGGTATCCGGCGGTCAACTCCTGTTCCGCTTCGGCCAAGTCGAACGGGCCACGGTTGGCTTCTGCATTACCTGCAATCAGGTAGATGATGAATGCCATGATGGCCGGGATATGTCCTTTGAAAATGTTCCATCCGTTGGCCTGTCCTTCCACGATGGTCTGGATGTCCATGGCACCGCTCATAACCACCATGGTCAATACGCTGAGGCCAATGGAAAGTTCGTAACTGATAATCATGGCACCACTTCGTACGGCACCAATCAGCGTATATTTGCTGTTACTACTCCATCCGGCCAGCAGGATACCCAGTACGCCGATGGAAGAAGCTGCCAGCACGAAGAAGATACCGATGTTCATGTGCAGGATTTCTCCTCCCTTGTTCCATGGCAGGCAGGAGAAGGTAAGGATAGAGGCCAGAATGACCAGAAATGGAGCCAGGTTGTACAGGAAATGGTCGGAGTTCTTCAGGCTGATGATTTCCTTGGTCAGGATTTTCAACACGTCGGCCGGAACCTGCAACAGTCCGCCTTTTCCTCCTACACGGTTCGGACCGATACGGCACTGGAAAGCCGCACAGACTTTACGCTCCATATAGATAAGGATGATGGCCAGCACGGCGTACATGAGAAGAATGAACACGCCGACCACGAGGCCTTCAAGGGTAAGTGCCAGCCACTCGGGCATCAGACTGCACAGAAAGGCGTGAATCTGCATGAGCAGCGGGCTGAAATTATAATAATCTAAAAACATATTTCTTTTAATTTTTCAGTTTTACTGTGATGGTTGTCCACCTTTTAATCGAAATCTTATCGGTCAATGTCGGGGATGACAAAGTCGAGTGTACCTCCAATGGCGATTAAGTCGGCAATCTTGGTTCCGCGGCAAATCGTATCCATGGCATGTACCAATGGAAGTCCCGTAGAACGGTAGTGCAGACGGTAAGGCACCTTGTCTCCATGGCTCTCAAGTACGACATCGAACTCTCCACGGCTGGTTTCTACCGAGGAAGTGAACACGCCTTCCGGCAACTTGATAATCGGTTTGGTCTTTGCGCGGAATTCACCTTCCGGAATGTTGTCAATCAACTGTTCGATGATGTGGCAGGATTCCATGATTTCGTCCATACGCACCATGTAACGGGCGAAGGAGTCGCCTTCCGTATAAGTGATTTCCTTGAAATCCACCTTGTCATACAAAGCATACGGATGATGCTTGCGTACGTCGTTGGCCCATCCGGAAGCACGTCCGGTACCTCCTGTACAGCCCAGTGAAATAGCATCTTCCTTTGACAGGATTCCCACCCCTTTCAGACGGGTATCGGCAATGACATTGGTAGTGAAGATATCGTGATAATCCTGGATGACACTGCGCAGGTGCTTGATGAATTCCTTCACCTTCTGCTGGAAAGTAGGATGAATATCAGCCTGCACACCGCCAATCATGTTATAGTTCTGAATCAGACGTCCTCCGGTGGTTTCTTCGAAGATGTCCAAAATCATCTCACGTTCACGGAAACCGTAGAAGAACGGAGTCAGTCCACCCATATCCATTACCAAGCAAGAATAGAACAACAGGTGAGAGTCGAGACGTTGCAGCTCATCCATGATGGTACGGATGTACTGGGCACGTTCCGGGACTTCGATTCCTGCCGCCTTTTCGATGCACATACACAAAGCGTGGCGGTTCTGATGGGCACTCAGGTAATCCAGACGGTCGGTCAGGGCCAATGTCTGCGGATAAGTCAGGCTTTCGTTCATTTTCTCGATGCCTCGGTGGATGTAACCCAGAATCGGGTCAATCTTGCGGATATTTTCACCGTCGAGAGAAGTACGCATACGCAATACACCATGTGTAGAAGGGTGCTGCGGACCGATGTTCACCACGAAGTCATCTTCTCCAAACACTACGTTTTTGCGTCCCTCAAGTGTACCGTCCGGGCGGAGGAAGTATTCGTCAGTAAGGTCGGCATTCTCTTCGTTGTCCATCTGCAGCGGATTGGAGTTCATGTCATAATCCTTGCGCATCGGATACCCTTTCCAGTCTTCACGCAGGAAGATGCGGCGCATATCCGGATGGTTCAGGAAGACGATGCCGAAAAAGTCGTACACTTCACGTTCTTTGATGAGGGCTGTTTTCCACAAATCACTGACAGTCGGTAAAAATGCTTTTTCCCGGTCGGCTGTTACTGATTTGAGGATGATTCTGGCTCCTGTGCGGGTAGATTCCAAAAGGTAGAGTGCTCCAAGCCCTTCTTCCCCCCAGTCCATTCCTACGATGTCACGCAAGAAATCCATGGGCTCCTCTTTGTCGTCATGCAAGGCTTTGGCTGTGGCATGCAGCTTGTCTGCCGGTATCTTGACCACCGTTTCGCCGGCCTGACTGATTTCCGCTTCAGGAGTAATGCTTTTTATTTTTTCAATTTCCATTTGCATTTTCTTTTTTACTTGGTTGATTCCTCTTTTTCTTTGCGGTTTACGCCTCCTAAGAAACGTTCCACTTTGATTTTACGCTGGAGTTGCATCATTCCATAGAAGAAGGCTTCCGGCCGTGGAGGACATCCCGGAATATATACGTCGACTGGGATGATTTTGTCAATGCCGTTTACTACATGATAGGATTTGATGAACGGACCACCGGAAATGGTACATCCGCCTACTGCCACCACGTATTTCGGTTCGGCCATCTGGTCGTACAGACGCTTCAATACCGGAGCCATCTTGTAGGTGATGGTTCCCAGTACCATGATCATGTCTGCCTGACGAGGAGAGTTACGGGTTACTTCAAATCCGAAGCGGGCCATGTCATAGCGGGCTGCTCCAAGTGCCATGAATTCAATGGCGCAACAGCTGGTTCCGAAAGTAAGGCTCCACAGAGAGTTGCTTCTTCCCCAGTTGATCAGTTCGTCTACTGTGCCTAAAATGATACCTGCGCCGTCCATGTTCAAACGACGTACCATCTCCTCCAAATAATCATTGTTCTTGAAGTCTTCGTACTTCATAGAACGGATGGAGGTTGCTTTTTTTACTTCCATTCAAGCGCTCCTTTCCGCCAGGCGTATGCCAGGCCTAAGATTAAGACAACCAAGAAGAATCCTACACTGACCAGTGCATATACTCCTACCTGACTTGCCACTACTGCCCACGGAAAAAGAAATACCGTTTCGATGTCGAACATCAGGAACAGGATGGCGAACAGGTAGTAACCGGCTCTGAACTGTACCCATGATTGTCCGCGAGTAGGGATACCACACTCGTACGGCTCTCCCTTCTGGGGGTTGAATGACCTCGGAGCAAGTAGCTTCGCAATGGCCATAGCTGCAGCGACAAGGACGACGGCTGTCAGAATAACTACAATAATAAATGTAAAAAACATATATCTAAGAATTTTTGATGATACATAAATAGGTGTGGCTGTTTCCGATACGTCAAACCTCTGTTTGTTCCAATGGGGTATCTGAAACAGTAAAGAATCTTAGATAGTATTAAATCAGGATTTTTTCGAGGGTATATAAATAGTAGATTCGATTTAAATGCGTATAAGGGTGTTTAGAATGTCTAGGGTAGGATGTATGTAAATAAAGAGGGGGCCTGCGCATGAAATTTTCTTTGATCCAGCAGGCGGTCAGGAAAAATTTCCCGTCAAACTCCTTTTGGGCCTGTACGCACAGAAATTTATGTGGAATATCTGTTTTCCCGTTGGAAATCAAGTAGTCCACTGCCTTTGAAGTCGTATAGTCAGGATGGGGATGGATACAGTTTTCTGTCTGTTCTTTTACTGCATTTGCTTCTTGTAGAAAGTCTGGATGGAGCGTATAAAGGCTGCCTCCTATGAATAATGTCATAAGAGTGATTATTGATAAAAAAGCAAAAATCTTCCACTTATTCATTCCACAAACCTTAATACCTTCAAAAAACGCTGCAAAGGTAGGCAATTATTTTGATACCATAGTCTGTAAATGCATTAAATTTTCTTGTCAATCCGGTTGCCGGAGGTTAGAATGGGTATCCTATGGCAAAGTGAATACCCATTCCGTCCTTGAACCGGGGAATATTGTAATATCCCTTTTTACCAGTTTCATAAGGAACGTGAAGGGCGATTCCGAAGTCCAGACGCAGGATGAGGAAGGAGAGGTCGTAGCGTAGTCCAACACCTGTTCCGAGTGCAATGCTGTCGAAGAAATTATCCAGACTGAATTCTGCTCCCGGACGGGCCTCGTCTTTTCGCATCAGCCATACGTTGCCGGCATCCAGAAAAGTGGCGCCGTTCAGGTTGCCTCCCATGAAATTCGACAGAATACGGAAACGGTATTCCAGATTGGCTTCCAGTTTGATGTCACCGGTTTCATCCACGTAGGAATAGCTGGCCGTGTTCGTGGGGTGGAATCTTCCGGGCCCGATAGAACGGACTGTAAAAGCACGGATACTGTTGGCACCTCCCACATAGAACTGCTCGCTGTAGGGTGCAATCGTTTTGTTCCCGTATGCCCAGATGACTCCTCCCATGAGGCGGGCGGCTATTTGCTGTTTTTCACTGATATGGTGAAGGAACCGGACCTCTGAAGAGTATTTCAGGAACTGGGCGAACGGGGTCCCAAGCAGTTTTTTGTCCTTGGTGCTGAATTTTTGCCCGAAGGCCGCATAAATCATGGACGTTACGTTACCGGCCGAGGTCAGCGAGTTTTCCCACCATATCTGGTTCTTTTTCTTCCGGTAACTGTTGTCGTAGGTAACGGTGTAAGTCAGCGAAGGAATGAACTGGTCATCCAAACTATGGAACAGCATCGGGTTGGCATTTGCGATGGAATCGAAACGGGCCGTACGGTTCTGTAAGGTGTTGAAGGCCAGATGTAGCGGTGTGACCGTATGCTTGATGCTACGTTTAGGCTGGAAACTGTAGGATACGGTTCCTCCGAATGATAACATCTTGAAATAACGGGCGCGATTCAATTGTTCGGCATAAATCTTGAAATTAGTTTCCGACGGGAAGCGGAACGGGTCTACCCGGTTTCGTACCCACGGGAGAATCAGTCGGGGAAAGTTCAATGACAGCGCCGCTCCTAATTCGTATGAATTCATTACGGAACTTTCACCATCCACTGTAGAGCTGGTTTGCCATTCATAAGATCCGGATAGTTCCAGGCTCAATGAAGCCCCCATTCTTTTAAAATTTTTCTTTGAAAGGTTGAATTTTGCACCCGGTCCCGTCTGTTTGGTGCTTTTGGTGGTAACGTTCAGTTCCAGTTCACTGTCATAAGGCAGGTCGAACATGGCATTGACGTCAATATCCAGTGTATCTGTTCCGGGGCGGGGAGTGTATTTAAAGTCATTGAATTTGAACACACCCAGTCTTGACAGAGCCTGTTGTGTATAGTTCTGTCGTACTTGTGAGTACGTTTCTCCACTACGGTAGAGGAAACGTCGGCGAAGCACTCCATATCGTATGCCTGGTCTTTTCCCGGCATAGTGGATGGTGAAGTTATGGAAATTCAGGGAGTCCTCCGGCTGTTCCCCATTGTATCCGATTAAGTTGATTTTCGTATTCCCGATGTAGTATGTGCGCAATCCGTCTTCCGGAATATTCTGCTTCTGTACGATTTTTAAGTTGACATATCCCGGGCGGATCAGCGTGTCGGCCAGGAATGTAATAAAATCGGAACGATAATAGTAATATCCGTTGTTGCGGAACAGCTCCACCAGTCGGTTTCTTTCTTCGTCCAGTTTGCTGACGGAAAACTCATCCTCCCTTTTGAGCAGGCGTTTTTCATAGGATTTTTGAATCAGCGTATCCGCTTTACCAGAGAAGCCCACGTAACTTATGGAATCCAGTTTGTAACGCTGTCCTGTATAAATGGTATACAGTAGTTTGGCCTTCTTGGGATTTTTGGCCGTATCTACTTTTACCGTTACGTTTCCTTGGAAGAAACCGTTCTCGCGCAGCAAGTTGCTGGCCACTTTGGTACGGGTTTCCGGATTGACCGTCGATACATAGATAGGGTCGGCTGCCAGTTTCTTGAAAATCCATTTTCCGATACCTTTTTCATAGCGTTCAAAGCGGTTATAGACCCACAATCCAAAAGGAAAAGGAATACGAAGATTGGGGCTGCCGAAAAACGAATTGTTCGGTGCCACGTTCAGAGCTCCCTGTACTTCTTCCAGGGTTGCTTCCCCTTCGTCCTCCGGGTTGTATCCTACAATCTGAGGTGTGGGAGTACCTATGTAAAGCAACTCATCCTCCGGGAGATGCTTGGTGGTAGAACATGCAGCCATCATCACGAGCAGCAGAAGTCCTGTCAGGAAACGGCTATTTATCTTTATTTTCGTCTTCATTCTCATCTTCCTCTTTTTTTACAGCTTCAACAGGTGCTTTTTCTTTTTTCCTGAAAATAAACAATTCACCTACCTTGCTTACTTTCTTGCGCAATACGATACCTACGCCTGTTTCGGTTACTTCCCCATCGAGGATACTTTCATAGTTCTTGTCGTGGAAAAGTTTGACATATCGTGTTCCGCTATTATCCAGACGATACTCCAATGAAATATTATCGATGAAAGACTCATCCTGTTGTACGTTGTTTCCGGTGGAAACCTTTCCGCCGATGACCACCCGGATACGGTTGTTCCAGAACCGTTTGGCAAACTGGAAATTATAATCCGTACTCGACTGTCCGGTTGCTTCTCCATTGTTGGTTTCAATGCCGAAGTTCACGTCGATGGTCTTGAGGGCACTTCCGGCTACTTTCGAAATCTGGTCTTGTAGGAATGAGTTCATCACGCTGCTTCCGCCTCCACCTCCTAATGTGCTTCCTTCCGTCAGGTACATGCCGGTCACCAGCATGGTAACGGCTACCTTATTCTTGTCTTCAGCCGACATGGAAGCCAGCTCGTTCTGCATGCTTCCATCTTCCGGTGCATCGATGATGAAGGTAAATCCCAGGTCTTCCAGTGTGTTGGTGATATTTACACCCACATCGAAATTGACCATACGTGAAGCCTGTCCTTCCTGTGTCACAGACGAACGTACCCTTTCCGTCGCCTTGATGTTCAGTTGCGGGTTCATGGCATTTCCACTCCACTGTATGTAGCTTCCGCTTTGTATGTGGAATGTCTTCAGCTGAATGATAGGCAGCTGGTACTTCATCTCTCCGCTCAGAAGTGAATATTTTCCACTTAATATGATACTTCCGGCAGGAGTATATTGGAAGGACAAGTCGCCCCCTCCTTCAAAATACATATAGTTGCTTCCTTTCTCATCCAGATTGACCCGGCATTGCACCGCTTCATCAATGTGGAGAGTCATCAGCATGTCGATACCTCCCAATGTCAAGGCCGGTAATATTCTCCGGTTGACAGAAGTCGTATCGCTGAAGTTCATAAATGTAACCGTTTCTCCCAGTTTGTCTTCTACGGTAAGAGGAGAATCCTGTAATATATAGGTAAAGTCACTGTTGCCTAATATATTCATGTTGCCACGGATGGTCATGTTGTCCGGAGTGCCTTTGAGTGTAGAATGGAAATCTACGTATAGTTTCCCGAATACGAGCGACCGTTTGGTTTGTTTGGCATTCAGCAACTCAAAGTTGTTGGCATCCATTTTCAAATCCATTTTCATTTGACTGAGGTCTGCCATATCCACACTTCCATCAATGGTAAACGGTGTCTTTCCTTTGGTGAAAATCTTAAACCGGTTGAATGTCAGCTTACTATCTTTCACCTCCACTGGCCTGTCATCAAAGCGGAGATTCAAGGACGCTTGTGGAATGTAGATATTTACACTGTCTAGGTTGATTTGTCCGTTCATTAAAGGATTGGCACTGCTACCTGAAACTTTCATGTTCCCGTCTACGTCTCCACTTAAAATGGCCATCTGGTCGGGAATGAAAGAGTTGGCAATTTCCAGCGGGAAATGGTGTAAAGCCATTTCTGCATTGATATGGTCGTCGCCTTCTTCTTTCGCCGGGAAATAGGAACCGTCTATGCTCGCAATCTCCTGATTATTTCGGGTGATGTAACCATTGATACTTTGTTCTCCACTTTCTTTGGGTAAGTAAACCGCACTTAATGTCCAGTTCCCCAACTCGATACCGTTGTAGGCCAGTTGGTCCACACTGTTTTCCAGCGAAATCATGTCTGTACCGTCAGTTTGCACGTAATGTGCTTCGGCATTGATGATGCCACTGATATCCGGCATGTAAGGAATGACCCGCTTGAATTCTCCAATGTTAATCTGGCTGAGTGTAAGGGTAAGATCCTGTTGCGCCGTAGAATCGGGAGTAGAATAAAGGCTGATACCTGTGCGCATTTCATCGTGGATGGAGAGGTCGGCCAGAATACGTCCGTCATCCCTCAGATAGATGTAGTTGTCAGGATTTACCGTAAATTTCCGGTACACCAATGTCGGGTCGAACGGGTTGATATGCAGGCTGATACCTTTCTTCTGCAATCCGGCCGTCATACCGATATTGACTCCACATTCCTTTTTCCCATTCAGATATTCTATGGTTGCATTTATTTTATTCGTATCCACATCTCCGTGGAGGGTGATGTCGAAGGCCTCCTGGAAAGGTTTGTCGTTCGCAATGATGCCACTGTGGAGTATGATTTTCTCAGCTTGCTGTGACGCATTGAAGAAGATTGTGTCAAGTGCCAGGCTGTCGGTCCTTAATCCGTATAGATTCATGCTCGCATTCAGGCCGTTTTCAGGAGAGGTCTGTACATTTATATTCATGCGGTCGAAATTGATTTTCCGGATAGCCAGTGTGTTGGAAACCGGATTGTCTTTTCCCGCAAAGATACGGAGTTGGGCATTAGGCAATAACTCTCTCAGTAAAGCCGGGTCGATGTGCCTGTTTTTCCATTGGTTATCAAATGCTTGTGTCAGTTTGGTGAACTGGTTGCCTAGTTCGTCAACTCCTCCCTTGCTTCGGAACAGGAAAGTCAGGTCGCCTGCATTGACAAAGCTGTGAATGGAATCGCGTGCCGTGGTGAATCCCATGTGGAGGTCTTTTGTCTTATAAGTCTGTTTTTCCGTGATTAACCGGATATCTTTGACAGACACTCGTATTCCATGGCTTTTCTTCATGTTGGTGTTCAGATGAAGATCAATGTTGCTCGCAGTCTTGAAGGGCGTTTTGACCAACCCCATTCCATACAAATCCAAATCGGCTATCTGAATCAGTCCGTCCGCTTTGACACGTGACGGGTGTAATGAAGCATCCAACTGAGAGGAAATCTGCATGACATTGTCCTTGATGTTCAGTGTCATGTTTGCCTGTGAGTTCTTGAGCCCTGCGTTAAGTTGCACTCCGGAAAGTGTGTGTGAGGCATATTGCAGGTGAGAAAGTGCGGCATCCGCTTTTAGCCACGTATGAGGAGAAAAGAAATCGAATCCTTTTCCTTTTACGTGTGCCTGGGCAGACAGTTCGAACAAAGAATCCATCGGCATGAATTTATGCAGATTCAGCTGGTCTATGTTCAAATCCGCCTGATAGGCTTCTGTCAGAAGATTATACTTTCCGTCCAGTTCTACATAGCCTTCTTCGTGATTCAATCGGGTTTCTGCCTGCAGGTCATTCCCTTTCATTTGTGCCTTACCTTGGAGTTGTGTTCCCGAAGGAATCAGCAGACCCCCCGTCAGGCTTTCCAGAAAATTCATCCGGTAGAAATTCGTATTCAGGTTGATGACACCTTCTCTGGAGATACTGTCAAGTACATGTTTGATTGTACCGTTGGCTTCCATTCGGAAACAATCTGCAATTTTCATCTGACACGTTGCCAGTTTTAAATCCTGTAGGGTTCCGTTTATGTCCATGCGGATTTGCAATGGGGCAGACGGGAACGATTGGATAAATTCCTTCGGCATGTCGGGAATAAGTTTGAACAAATCAGTTTTCCCGATTTCGGCCATTAACTGTCCTTCTAGTATCCCGTCTTGATTCTGTTCGGTCACAGACCAGTCGGCAGTAGCGTTGAAGGCAATGAAAGAATTGGGGGTCTTGATTTGCAGTCCGGGCACACGGATTGCTTTGTCATCTGCTTGCACTCTTCCTTCTGAAGAAGTGATTTCCAGTCCCGAGCGTTCTTTTAATTCGAATTGATGTAGCAGCGCACGGATATTGTTGCCTTGATAATAAAGGGAATCCAGTTGCAGGTTTACATCCGAAAGCACAATGTGTGAAGGGTCCAGGCCTTTCTCCAAGGGAGCTGAATTTCCTGAATTATAGAATAAACGGCTGTCCAGCAATTTGAACTCATTGGCCGAATAAGCTTCTTTATGCAGGTCGACCAGTCCGTCACGCAGAGAGGCGTTTTTTACCACAATTCCGAAATTCATCGTGTCGAGTGGCATATCCATCTGGAAACTGACATTGTGCAGGTCGATTTTTTCCAGCTTGAATTTCCAGTAAGTCGGTGCGCTTTGGGTGGTATCCTGAGCGGTGGTATCGGCCAGACACATTTTTAAATCCGCATTTTTCAATGTCAGTTCATTAAGTATGGCTGTTTCCGGGGTCAGGTCCACTCCGTGTGATTTCAGGAAAAATTCGCCCAGCTTTCCTTGCAGTGACATTCCTTCAATCAGGTTGGACGTATTTACAGACGCATTTTTCAGTCCCACTCCATCCACTTCTATCTGTTTCTTCAGCAAAGGAAGCAGTTGGATTTTCACGGTCAGTTCTTCTACGTCCAGCAGAGTCTCTTTCTGGTCTTTTACGGTGGTTTCATGTACGACCAGATTCAGTGGAAACGACAAAGAAATGCGCTGTATATGAATTTGCATGCCCGTAGCTTCTGATGCATACGCGGTCGCCTTGTCCACTATAAAGTTCTGGACAGGGGGGATATAAATCAATATGCATAATAGGATGAAAAGAATGAACGGACTTGCCAGTACGATTCCTCCCCATTTTATATATTTTTTCATACGCTGTTGAGCACTTTAATATTGCGAATATACAAAAAAGAACCAAATAGTGATACATTTTGTTTATGAACTGTGGGTTGAAATCACATTATTTGTTTACCTTTGTGCAGTTACTAAATTTATATACAACTTTATGAAACCAACTTTATTTGTATTGGCTGCCGGTATGGGGAGTCGTTACGGTGGCTTGAAACAACTTGATGGACTGGGTCCTAATGGTGAAACAATCATGGATTATTCAATTTTTGATGCGATTCGTGGTGGTTTCGGGAAATTGGTCTTCGTAATCCGTCGTGATTTTGAAAAAGATTTCCGTGAAAAGATTGTAAGTAAATATGAAAATCATATTCCTGTAGAAGTCGTGTTCCAGGATTTGACAAACTTGCCGGAAGGTTTTACTTGCCCGGAAGGTCGTGCAAAACCATGGGGAACAAACCATGCCGTATTGATGGGAAAAGACGTAATCAAAGAACCGTTTGCGGTAATCAATGCAGATGACTTCTATGGCCGTGACAGTTTTGCTGTAATCGGTAAGTATCTGTCAGAGCTTCCTGAAGGTGCTAAGAACGATTACTGTATGGTTGGTTTCCGCGTGGGAAATACATTGTCTGATAGTGGTTCTGTAGCTCGTGGTATCTGCTCTACCGATGAGAATGCCCATCTGACTACCGTAGTAGAACGTACGGAAATCATGCGTGTAAACGGAGTCGTTTCTTATAAAGATGAAAAGGGTGAATGGGTAGGTATTGAAAACAATACTCCTGTTTCAATGAACATGTGGGGATTCACTCCAGATTATTTCAAGTATTCTGAAGACTATTTCGTAGAATTCCTGAAAGAAAATATCGGCAACCTGAAATGTGAATACTTCATTCCGTTGATGGTCAACAAGCTGATTAATGAAGGAACTGCTACTGTAAAAGTGTTGGATACTACTTCCAAGTGGTTCGGTGTGACTTACGCTGCCGACCGTCAGAGCGTGGTGGACAAGATTCAGGCTTTGGTGGATGCCGGTGAGTATCCTTCTAAATTGTTCTGATGACAATCGAATAGCTATATAAATGGAAGCCGGGACTGCAGAAAACTGTAGTCCCGGCTTTTTTCATGTCTGTAAGTGGATATTTTGAAGTCTATGCATACAAAAAGGGGCGGATCTCGAATTGAAAACCGCCCCCTTTATTAAGGAAAAATAAAATTAGTTCCAGTTAGGAACAATATTTTTATTCGCATTTTGATCATTTGCAGGAATTTCCCATACAAACTTTTGATTATCAGAGCTAATGTTTAAAGATTCCATACCTGTTCCTATAGACAGAATATTCAGATTCTGAGGATCGTGGCGTTGGAATCCGTCATGCCATCTTTTTAAATCATTAAGACGCATTCCTTCACCAATAAATTCTCTAATCCATTCTTCTTTAATAGATGTGAATAAGTCGTTTCCACTTTTTGTAAGACTAGATGCGCCACGTTTAACTCGTAAGCCATTTAAGTAATTTAAAGCTTCTGGTTCATTACCTTCTCTGTAAGAGGCTTCAGCTGCAATCAAATAGAACTCTGCACTTCTAAACAACTTTGCCATATTGTAATACTCATAAGTTGTATTCTTTAAATCTGGATTTCCAGGATATTTATTCAACATATAAATATCATTAGCTGATTTATCTCCACAGATCACTTTGTCACACAAGAAATAGGCATCTTTTCTTATGTCATTAGATTCATACAAATCAAGAACCCATTGTGACGGAATAAAGTCAGGGCTATAACTTTCAACAGATGTATTCCAATTTAAATAATAAGGAAGTTCATTGGTTCTTTCATCTATAGATGAGAATACCTTATATATAATTTCACTTCCTTCATCATTTAGAAATACTTTAGATAAATCAGCCTCTGTCGTAGACAATGGATATTTATTCATTAGTGATTCTGATAAAGTAATAGCCTCCGCATAGTTGTGCATATACAAATCTACACGTGCCTCTAAAGCATCAATCACATCTGTGGTTAAATAAATGGAATTAGATGCTCCTTCCTTTGTCATTAGCTTTCTAGCTTCTGTGATATCAGATTTGATTTGCTTATAAGTATCAGCCAATGAAGAACGACTAGGTTTGGCATTAGGATCTACCTCTAAAACGATTGGCAAACCCAAATCGGAAGCCGCTGTTTCTGGCTCATAATCTTTCGCAAAACGTAAAGCAAGTGTATGATAACATAAAGCACGTATCAAATATGCTGTGCCTTTTATATTCTTAGCCTTTTGCTGATCCTCTTCGTTTTCAAGAGTGATGTTATCAATATTATTGATTATATTATTACAATTCGTGATGCAGAAGTAGTTATTCTTGTAAATATCTTCTATATCATATTGTGAACTTGTAAAGTCCCATCTATGCAAATCTCCTCCTCTATTTGCAAAAGAGTATGTAGCGTTAAATAAGTCAGACTGATAATCTGATGCATAGATATAGAGTCCCCCGTTTATAGTTTGTAAAAACGAATATAAACCGGTTTCAAAACGGGTCGCATCATCTATGGTTTGCCATGACGTTTCTGTAGAGATGTTGGTCTCTGGATATTTATCCAAATCACATGCCGTAAGAACAGCCATTGCAGAAAATAAAGTTCCTAATACTATTTTATTCATAATATGTGTCATTTTGAATTAGAATGTGATTTCAGCTCCAATTGTAAATTGCTTAGTATTTGGGAATGCTCCATATGTTAAGTTAGAGTCAATTTCCGGATCAGCTCCTTTGTATTTCGTAATAGTAAACAAGTTACGTGCAGCAGCTGTTATTTTAAAGTTCTTGATGATTTTGGTCTTCTCTAGCCAATTTTTAGGGAACTGATATCCTATGGCCAAATTCTTTAAACGTAAGAAAGAGGCATTTTCCAGCAAGTGCGTATCAAAAATCATAATTTCTCCATACTTCGGCATACTAGTAATATCTCCAGGATTTTCCCATTCATTGAGAACCTCTGTGGATTGGTTATATCCGGCAAAGTTTGCTGGGTTTTCAGAGAAATATCTATCGTTATTTACCATGTGTTTACCCAGAACCCATGCGAAATCTGCGCCAATAGAGAGTCCTTTCCAAGAGAAATTTAAATTAAATCCACCTGTATGAGGAGCATATTGAGTCACACCTGTAGCTTGGTCTAAAGCTCCAGAACTAGCAAGGTCGGCATCCTTCGTTGTTTCTCCATTTGTTCCAGGAACATACCACATTTGTTTACCGTCTGCCGGATCTACTCCTGCATAGACAGGCATATAGAACTGAAGAGGTTCACCCACTTTGTAGGTCAAAGAGTAACTTGGCATCGGCCATTCTTCATATCCATAGAACAGTTCTGTGATTTCATTCTTGTTGTATGCATAGTTCATATTGAACTGCAGCAACATATCTTTTGTTTTGATGATATCAACTCCGAATGATAATTCCACACCCGTGTTTTTCATGGAGCCAATGTTCTGCATAATTGTAGAGAAACCAGTTGTATAAGGAACAGGAACTTCCATCAGCATATCTTTTGTCTGACGGTTATACCATGTGATTTCTGTCCGGATGCGATCAAAGAATGATGCTTCAACCCCGATATTTGTCAAGATTTGTGTTTCCCAACCTAACTGATCATTTCCAGGAGAAGAAATATACCATCCTCCTTGTGTGTTATAATTGCGGGTACCTACAAGTCCTAGATGATCGTAATTCCCAATTTCAGAGTTTCCTGTGGAACCTACACTACCTTTTATTTTTAATGTAGTAAGGAAATCAACATCCTTCAAAAATGCTTCTTCTTTCATGTTCCACATTAAGCCACCAGAGAAAAAGGTTGCTGCACGGTTATCCGCTCCGAAGCGGGAAGAGGCGTCATTTCGTACAGAAAAATCAGCATAATATTTTTCTTTGTATGCATATTCAGCGCGGCCAAAGAATGATAAATATTCGTAAGAGTAGGGATCCATACTTCCGCTGTAGTCACCTAAGTTAACTAACAGTGCACTGGTTCCACTCCAAATACTAGACAATCTATCATCATTCTGTCCTGTTGTTTTACTAACAAATCCATTAAAGTCACTCTTGATACCTTCTTGTCCGGCCAATAAGGTGAGATGATGGTCATAGTTAATATCAAATTTATATTCCGCAGTATTGGTAATTGTGAACTGAGAACGTCTTTGGAAAAGTTCAGTTGTAGTACCAATGCCGTCTACGCTAGGATGTGAAGGGAGTGCCTTTGATGTTTTACGGTAGTCATAGGCTTCTATACCTAACTGAGAACGTAAGGTTAATCCCTTGATCGGGGTCAGTTGGATAAATGCATTTCCATTAAACTGAGCTTGGTTTCCTTTGTTAGGATTTTTATCAGTAAGATAATTAGGGTCATAACCGTTCAATCCCGGAATTCTTTCCAAACGATTTCCGTTCTCATCATAAGGGTTAAAATAAGGCTGATTCAAGATTGTTCCGAAGACACCACCATTCAGACTGTTTGATCCTTGATAAGTATATAAGGAAGTTTCTGTCATGTCATAAGCCCCGGCGATATTTGCTCCGATGCGCAACCAGTTGTTTACCTTTGTTTCTAAGTTTGCTCGCAAAGTATATCGTTCGTAGCCAGAACCATAAACAATACCTTCTTGATTCATATAAGAAGCAGACAAATAATAGAGTGACTTATCGCCTCCTCCTTGAACTGAAAGATTCCCTTGATAAGTTGGAGCATTTTTAAAGAAATAATCTTGCCAGTTGGTATTGACTCCTGATGCTATATACTTATCATAGGTGTCTTGGGTAATAATTCCATGTTTTAACTGATAGCCCAACAACTGGCTTGAATTCATAGGAGTAGCAATATCTTTGGCCAGTGTAGATACACCATAATTTCCTGACACAGTGACCATTGCCTTTTCGTTCATTTTGCCTCGTTTAGTCGTGATATAGATAACTCCATTGGCTGCACGTGAACCATAAATGGATGTGGCAGACGCATCTTTCAGGACTGTTACACTGGCAAAGTCATTGGGGTTCATCATACTCATAATTTCAGCGCTTACGGGTGAGCCATCCAATACATACAAAGGAGAATTTCCGGCAGTCAATGAACCAATTCCACGCAAATAAGAAGACGCAGCCATGCTTTTGTCACCTGGGTCACCAGAACTTGTAAACACCTGTAAACCTGCTACCTGTCCCTGTAATGCATCCATCACGTTTACAACAGGTCTTGAAGCAATCTTCTCAGAAGTTACATTTGCAATAGAACCGACTACTGTTCCAACTTTTTTGGCAGTACCGTAGCCAACTACGACCACTTCATCCAATGCTTCAGCATCCGATTTCAATATCACATTTATACGTGGCTGTACCTTCACTTCCTGCGTTTGCATTCCGATGAAGGAAATGACCAAAGTTCCCGCGGAACTTGGTACGTTAGTCAACGTAAAATTACCATCAATGTCGGTAACAGTACCTACAGTGGTACCTTTTACCAATACTGATGCGCCCACTACAGGTAAACCATCTTCTTCAGAAGTAACATTACCAGTTACCTTCGAGATTTGAGCGTTTACCAGACCGATACCTATCATCAGGCAGGTCATTAACAGCATCAATTTTCTTTTCATAAAAATCTCTCTTAAAGTTTAACTTTACATTAATAAAAATTCATTCACTCTAACAGCAGGCAAAAGTAGTGATATATTTTTAAATATTTATACCATTTTCAAGAAAAAACGCTCAAAAGGTTGCTTTTTAACACTTTTCGAAGGAACTTCAGTGCAAAAGTATGTTTTTATAAAATAATTTATGTGTTTTCTTCGTCTTTGATTTTTTTGTCATAATGTAATATAAATCTTTTTTGTAAACTCTGTTTTTCTTCAAATTTAAATCAAACAGACCGTTTATATGTTATAAACTCTTGCATAAATGAATATTATTTGCATATTCTTTTAAAAATCAACTATTATGAACAAAATCCATTTCCGATTAGTGTATAATCGCAAAAAGAAGTTAAACAAGTGTGGAAAAGCCCTTATTCAGGTGGAAATCTATCAAAACCGTAAAAAGATTTACATTTCGTCAGGAATCTATGTAAATCCGCAACAATGGGACAATTCACATAGTAGGATTATTCACCATCCACATGCGGAAGAACTGAATAGAATGTTGGAGGAATTTATACTGGAATTACAATGGGAAGAATTGAAATATTGGAAACGTGGCATTCCTGTCAGCCTATCTGTTTTTCGAAAGTTAAAAGTACATTCGGATGCTGGGAAAATGACATTTTTACACTTTGGTAGAAACTGGGTAGAACAATCGTCACGCAAAGAAAACACAAAAAAGAACTTACTAACTACACTTGATTTGCTGAGTCACTTCCATTCTTCCATTGACTTTGAAGATATCACTTACTCATTTCTTCAGGATTTTGAAAATTTCATGCACCAGAAATTTTATGAAACGAATACGATAGCCAAACACATGAGACAATTAAGAACCTTTGTCAATGAAGCAATAAAAAGAGGTTATATGACAGCTGAAAGCTATCCCTTCAGAAATTATCAGATAAAAACGGTACAAAGCAAACATACACTTTTGTTGCCTGAAGAAATCCGGAAGTTGGAGCAGTTGAATCTGTCATCTTTTCCTGAATCTTTGACCCATAGTTTAAAAGCATTTCTGTTCTGTTGCTATACAGGGGTTCGATATTCTGATTTTATACGTCTCAATGAAAAAAATATAGTAAAGGTGAAAGGCGAAAAATGGCTTATGTTTAAAACGGTAAAAACCGATACGGAGGTGAGCATTCCATTGTATTTGCTATTCCAAGGAAAAGCGCTTCTTTTTTTGCAGGAATATAAGCATGATTTGAATTCTTTTTTCCGTTTGAAATCAAATTCATCGGTAAATAAAGATTTGAAGAAAATCGGGACAATGGCAAAAATCGATAAACACTTTTCATTTCATACAGCCCGACATACGAATGCTACGCTTTTGATATATAATGGAGCACAGATAACCACAGTTCAAAAATTATTAGGTCATCAAAGTGTGAAAACGACGCAGGGTTATAGCGATATATTTTCCGGTACAATCATCAAGGATTTGAAGAGGTGTAAATTCTAGTATTTCTATATATTAAGGTATATGGCTATTTTATCAGATGATAAGCAAACGTGAAAAAACATAGGCAGTAATAGAACAACGCCTTGTTGCGTTCTATGTTTCCTGATACAGAAACGTATGTTTTCCTATAGGGGAACGTATGTTTCTGCACTGGGAAACATACGTTTTTCACATGCGAAACATAAAATACAATGAACTGGTTATGAATTAATATCGTTAGATTTTTATTTATATCAGTAAAAACAGGGTAGAAAACCTATCTAATTTTCATCGTTACAAAGGTTGAGAGGAATCTATAGATAAATTAGTATTTCTATAACAATCTGTTTATTAGTTATTTATTTGTAATTCCAGTTCCGCGGGAACTTTGGTCATTTCCTTCATCGGAATGCAGTCACAAGAAGTAAAGGTACAACCGATGGTGAAGGTAGTATTGAAATCTGATGCGGAGCAACTTGATGAAGTTGTTGTGACTGCAATGGGTATCAAACGCGACCGTAAAGCGTTGGGGTATGCAGCACAGGATTTAAAATCTGATGAATTAAGTAAAAGTGGTACGACTTCATTGGCCAATGCCATACAAGGAAAATTGACTGGAGTCGAAGTCCGCCAGTCTTCTGGTGCACCGGGAGCTTCTTCACAAATTATTATCCGTGGTGCCCGCTCGTTCGATGGAAACAACCAGCCTCTGTATGTGATTGATGGTATGCCAATTAATACTTCTGCCGACTTCGATACCGGAAGTTCTGTAACAGGTGCGAACTATGCTGATCGTAGTATTGATATCAATCCTGAAGATATTGAAACAATTAACGTACTTAAAGGACAGGCTGCTTCTGCCTTGTACGGTATCCGTGCTTCCAACGGTGTGATTGTAATTACAACCAAACGTGGAGCAAAAAACAACCTGAACAAACCGGCTGTCACTATCTCTACAAACTTGAGTGCTCAACGGGTATCAAGAAAATTTGAACGTCAGACAGTGTATGCACAGGGTGACAATATCAGTGCATATAACCCTTCTTCTTCCAGTACATGGGGACCTAAAATCAGTGATTTGCCTAATGATCCTGTTTATGGAGGAAATGCAAATAATGATTATACTGCTAAATATGGCATGCACGAAGGTCAATATTATAATACCCAGCGTGCTAAAGCAGGACTGGACGGTTGGACTACTCCTCAGATTTATGACAATGTAGGTGATTTCCTTGGTACAGGTTTCACTGAAAATACCAATGTGAATATATCTCAGAGCCTTAATGGAGTGAATTATTCATTTGGTCTGAACAACTCTTATCAGAATGGTATTATTCCGTCTACAGGAATGAACCGTTGGGGAGCAAGAGGATTGGTTGACTGGAAAATCAATGAGGAATGGAACACAGGTTTTTCTGCCAACTATTCGTCTACGAAGATTACTTCAGCTCCGGGTGCCAACGACGGTATCATGAATGTGGTTTATTCGGCTCCGGCAGAATATGACTTGAAAGGTATCCCTACTCATGCTCCAGGAGATGTCACCAATCAGGTTTTGTTCCGTTCCACTTCTTTCGTGAACCCTTACTGGTGGGCAGACAACAACGAATACTTGCAGCATACGAACCGTGTGTTTGGTAATGCTTACCTTGAATACCAACCCAAATTGAACTGGGGAGATGGATTTACATTGAAGTTCCGTGAACAGGCCGGTTTGGATATCTGGACATCCAACTATTCGGATGTAAGAGAAATGGGTTCAACTACTGCTTTGACTGGAGGTGATATTAAAAATTATGGTTCTCAGCACAATGTATTCAATAACTTGTTTACCATCAATTTTGACGGACGGTTTGGAAATGAAGACGAATGGGGCTTGAATATCATCTTAGGTAATGAATTCAATGATGAGAATATCCGTACATGGGACTATTATGCAAGTAATTTCAATTTCCCTGGGTTTACCACTATCGGGAATGCTACCAACCTGGCTTCTGCCAGTGAATATACCAGACGGGAACGTACGGTCGGTTTCTTTGGAAGTGCATCTGTATCATGGAAAGACCAGCTGTATCTGACTGTTACCGGACGTAATGACTATGTATCCACAATGCCTAGAGGTAGCCGTAGCTTCTTCTATCCTTCTGTATCTTTGGGATGGGAATTTACCAAACTGCCTTTCCTTGAAGGTAACAGCGTAATCAACTATGGTAAATTAAGAGGTTCATTTGCACAAGTCGGTCAGGCCGGAAATTATTACAATAATTTCTATTATACCCCGTCTTATGGCGGAGGTTTCTTGGCCTATACTCCGGTATCTTATCCTCTTCCAAGCGGTGTTTCATCATACGTTCCTTACTATGTGGTCTATGATGAAAACCTCAAACCACAGAATACGGTCAACTATGAGGCCGGTATTGACTTGCATCTGTTCAACAGCAGAGTTAAAATGGAATATACATATAGTTTGCAGAATGTAAAAGACCAGATATTCTCTGTACCGACAGATGGTACTATAGGTTATCAGTATATGATGACCAATGCAGGAAAAATGCGTACACATGCACATGAATTCTCAATCAATGCAGCCATCCTGCAGAGTAAAGATTATGATTTGAACTTAGGTATCAACTTCACTCGGATTGTGAATAAAGTGGTAGAACTGGCTCCGGGTGTGGAATCAATCATGTTGGGTGGTTTTGTAGAACCGCAGATCAGAGCTCAGGCAGGATGCACATATCCTAATATCTATGGTGCAGCATTCAAACGTGACGATGAAGGAAACCTTCTTTTGCTTAATGGTCTGCCACAAGCTACAGGAGACAGTCAGAACTTGGGCAACTGTTCACCGGACTTCACCACCGGTATCACTTTCGGCGGACGTTACAAACGTCTTTCTTTGGAGACCACATGGAGCTGGCAGCAGGGTGGTAAAATGTATCATGGTACAAACATGACATTGAACTATTTCGGTGCGACCAAGGAATCTCTCAATTATCATGAAGGAACGATGGTGGCAGAAGGAATCGATGAAGCTACGGGAGAAAAGAATACGGTTGAGGTCAGCAAGCAAGCCTACTATCAGGCTTATTACAATATTTCTGAATCAGGTATCTATGATACCAGCTTCGTGAAATTGCGTGACGTCACACTGACTTACCAGCTGCCTAAGATGGGTATATTCGATATTTCAGTTTATGGATTTGCCCGCAATATCTTGGTTTGGGCCAACTTGCCTAATTTTGACCCGGAATCATCACAGGGTAACAATAACATGAGTGGATATTTTGAACGTTTCTCTGTGCCTAATACTTCAAGCTTTGGCGGTGGACTTACTATTAAATTTTAATATAAATACGATTCGAACATGAAGAAATATATATTATCCGTTTTGTCTGTTGCATTTCTTGGACTGACATCTTGTACCGAGGATATAATGGACGATATCAACAAAGATAATCAGCATCCTGCTCCTGAAAACGTGTCAGCCGCACTTCAGTTGACAGATGCAATCATGGCTACAGGTTTCAGCACTGTTTCTGGGGATTATGCTTTTTATCTTTCTTCTCTCAATGAGCAAGAAATTGGTATTGGAAACAATCAGCTGATGAGAGCTGAACTACGTAACTCTTCTGAATGGGCTGCGTCTACAACCTTTAATAATGTCTGGAATTCCACATACGGAAATCTGATGAACATCCATCAGATGATTGAAAAAATCAATACCGGAACGCAAGGAAATGCCGGTAAGTATGACTTGTTGGGTATGGCCCAAGTGCTGGAGGCCTTGAATTTCGGAGTGTTGACAGATATGCATGGAGATATACCCTATAGTGAGGCTTTGCTGGGGCAAGAAAATCTCCAGCCTAAACTGGATGCACAAAAGGATGTGTATGCTGGTATATTAAAGACATTGGAAGATGCTATCAGCAATCTTGAAAAAGGAAAAGATTTAAAGTCTGCCGGAAATCAAGACATTGCGTTTAAAAACGATAATGAACAGTGGATGGCCACAGCATACGCTTTAAAGGCTCGCTATTTGATTCATCAGCTGGCTGTAACCGAAGATAGGAATGCTTTATTGGCAGAGGTAAAGGCTGCGGCTGGAAAAGCTGTCGAACTGGGTTTCAAAGGATTCATGATTAAAGAATTCAACGGTGTTACTTGTGACAATCCTTGGAGTGCTTATCTATGGAGCAGATATTACATTGCTTCTTCAAAAACCGTTACGGATTTAATGGGTAGTGACGATCCTCGTTTTACTTATTACACTTATGAAACAGGAGAATCATATACTCCTGGAGATGAAACGGCCGCACAAGTTGCCGACGGAAGTCTGGCCTTCCCGGAATGGTATGATTTAGGTACTCAACCTCTTCATCTGTTCAGCGTGTCTGAATTATATTTCATCTTGGCTGAAGCTAAATTACGCCTGAATGAAGATGCCACCAGTGAATTCCAAAAGGCTGTAACCGCTTCTATCAGTGAAATATTGGGATGGTGTGGAGATGATAGCGATGCCAGTGCTTACGTAAATTCATTGGGAACACCGACGCTCAAGACGCTTTTTGAACAGAAGTACATTGCTCAATGTGCAGATGAGCAAGTGGAAACTTACAATGATTTACGCCGTTTGAAAGCAATGGGAGAAAGTTATGTAGTTCTGACTAATCCTTACAACACACAAGGAGGTGTAAATCGTTATCCGGAACGCTTGCCATACGGTAACAGTAGTGTGTTAAGTAATCCGAACGTAAGTAGTGCATACGGAGATGGGTATTATATCTACTCTGAAAAAACATGGATAAACGGTGGCAAATAAAAATAATTTTGCTGATTAATTTATCCTTTTCAACTAAATAAAGAAGACCTTACCCAAGTTTACGTTTTTAGCGTATTCTTGGGTAAGGTTTTCTTATGTTGAACTATCTTCCACAATCCATTTCTGGATATTCCGTGTCTTATTGCTGAAGTTTACGCCTATTTTGAAAACCTTTCTCCCATCTGTTTGAAAAGGAATTGCGTAGTGTTTGTCATTTATTTGTTTCAATGCTTCTTCAGCGGAACCTTCCAGCTTGAATTCCATCACATAAATAAAATGGTTCGTTTTTATTATCAGATCTATGCGACCCTCTGACGTATGGTATTCTGCCTCTGTGTAGAAACCAAGCAGTTTGAATATAATGAAAAGTACATTTTGATAATGTAGCTCCACATCGCGTATCATTTCATAAGGAATATCAGCAAAAAAACTTTGCAGACGTGAAAAAAAGGCATCTATTTCTCCTTTTTCTATTTCCTCAATAAAACTCATGATTTGAAATGCCGATTCTGTGGGCTGTACATGAGTATAATATGGCAACAAATAACTAATAAAACCTTCTTCTACTTCTTTGTTGGGAAACCCCAAAGTATATATGTTAAAACGGGAATTATAGTCTTTAATCGTCAGGTATCCACTTTGATATAGAACAGGGATAGGGCTATTTGCCAAAGACTCTACGCCATTCAGTAAATCAGCTGTAACCATTTCATTTGAAAGCCGGACCAAGTTGCATTTGTTTTGTTTAAGCAATTGAGCTAGATAAGTAGGTGTACCAGTTTCAAACCAATAATTGCCAAACTTCATTTTAGCAAACGTATTTAAAAGGCTAAATGGATTATACAATCCTATGGAATCTTCAGTAAAATAATATCCGTCATAACGCTCTTTTAAAGACTGGCAGACCTGCTCATAACTCATATTGGTATGAACAGACAATTCATGCAGGTCTTCTTCCAGCCAAGCATGAATTTCATCTTCCGTAATTCCACAAAGTTCAGCATATCGTTTGTCAAAGGATATATCCATCAAATTATTCAAATCACTGAATATGCTTACCTTACTGAACTTGGTAACACCTGTCAATAATGCGAATTGAATATATTGATCTTTGCTTTTCAATGCTCCATAAAAGGCCTTTAATGTATCACGATAACTGTCTTGCAGTTCGTTGTTTCCGATAGTCTGAAGCATGGGTTTGTCATATTCGTCTACTAAAATCACGACATTTTTTCCAGTCTTTTCGGCTGCACGCTGAATTATTCCTTGGAAACGCAAGGATAAAGATACTTCACTCGGCTCTGTTCCATAGACTTTTTCCCATTTTGTTAAGATATCATTCAAAATATCGTCAAGGCTTTTAAGTGTGTCATATTTTTGCGCATTGAGGTCAATATGTAAAATTGGATAAGAGAGCCAGTCTTTTTCTATTGAGTCAATATACAATCCTTGAAATAAATCTTTTCGCCCGGAATAATAGGCTTCCAACGTAGATATCAGCAAGCTTTTCCCGAATCGTCTTGGCCGACTGAAAAAATAATACTTTCCGGTCGATACTAAACGATAAATAAGTTCAGTTTTATCTATATACAGATAGCCTCCTTTACGAAGGCTCTCGAAACTTTGTATACCTACAGGATATTTTTTCATCTTGCTAAAGTGTTTATTTACAAAGTTAGTTTTTTATCTTACAATCTGTCCAAAATTCAGAAATATAAGTTTTGATATAACTAGAATTCCTTAATAAAAATAGTAGAGTTTGGGTAGAAAAATTGTGTCAAAAGTTTACTTATATATCATTAACTCTTATGGGGGAATGGATTATTAAGAAATGTATTCTCTTGATTATTAATCAGTTGTTGATATATTTAGTTCCGCGGGAACTTTGGTTATTTCCTTCATCGGAATGCAGTCACAGGAAGTGAAGATTGCTTCTATGGTAAAAGTGGTGTTAAAGTCTGATGCAGAGCAACTTGATGAGGTGATGGTTGTTGCATACGGTACGGCAAAAAAATCAGCTTTCACAGGTTCTGCATCTACAATCAAAAATGAAAAGATCACTTCTCGCCAGACGTCAAATGTGACGAATGCCTTGGCTGGTCAGGTCGCTGGTGTACAGACTACAAGTAGTACAGGTCAGCCGGGTAAGGATGCTACCGTACGTATTCGTGGTATCGGGTCTATTTCAGCAAGCAATACGCCGTTGTATGTAGTGGATGGAGTGCCTTATGATGGGGAAATCTCTGCTATCAACTCTTCTGATATCGAGTCTATGACTGTATTGAAGGATGCGGCTTCTAATGCATTGTATGGTGCCCGTGGTGCAAATGGCGTCATTTTGATTACTACCAAGCGTGGTAAAACAGGGGATGCACGTGTGACATTCGATGCAAAATGGGGTGTCAACAAGCGTGGAGTTCCTTCTTATGAGACTGTACAGGATCCGGGCAAGTTCTATGAAATGGCTTATTCTGCCATTTACAATGGTGACCTGAAAGGATATGCAGCTGCGGGTGATTTGGTAGCGGCCAATAAATATGCTAATCAGGCTATGTTGTCTTCATCTTATTTAGGATATCAGGTTTTCACTGTACCTAATGGAGAACAGTTGATTGGCATGGATGGCAAATTGAATCCAAACGCTACTTTGGGTTATTCTGACGGTACATATTATTATAGACCGGATAACTGGAGTGATGAATTGTTTGAAAACAACATGCGTCAGGAATACAATCTGAGTGTCAGTGGTGCTACTGAGAAAATGAACTATTACATGTCTGCCGGTTACTTGGACGATCAAGGTATCGTTCCGAACTCTGGATTCCAACGTTATTCAGCCCGCTTGAAGGCAGATTATCAAGTGAAACCTTGGTTGAAACTGGGAGGTAATGTGTCATTTACTCATTATGACAGCCGTGAACAAGATACAGAAGGAGGTTCATCCAATGCCAATGCATTCTATGCAGCCAATATCATGGGTGCTATCTATCCGATGTATATTCGCGACGCAGAAGGCAATATCATGATAGATGAAAGAGGATACAAACGTTATGACTACGGTTCTGATACGAACTTCTCTCGTGACAATGTGATTCCGAATGCCAACCCGCTGGCCAGCTACATGCTGGATATGATGCGATATGCCGGTGATGTAATCAGTGGCAAATGGTTTGCTGATATTGATATCTGGGGTGGAATTAAGGCCAAAATCAATATTGGTGTAGATGCAAATAACGTACGCTATACCAATATGGTCAATCCATATTATGGTCAGTATTCAGAAACCAGTGGTGTAGGTGGTATTGTAAGTGTAGCTTCTCAGCGTACGTTTAGTACGAACCAGCAATATTTGCTGACTTATAACAAGACATTCAATAATGTACACAATTTGGATGTGTTAGCCGGTTATGAAAACTATAACTACAAATATCAATATTTGTATGGTTCACGCGAAAAAATCTATAACCCGGATGTACCGGAACTGAACAATGGTATCTTGAACCAGAATAACTCTTCTTACACCAACAATTATGCTACTGAAGGATGGTTGTTCCGTGTGCAGTATGATTATGATGGAAAATACTTTGTTTCCGGATCTTATCGTCGTGATGCTTCTTCAGTGTTCCATCCGGATAATCGTTGGGGTAACTTCTGGTCAATCGGTGCAGGTTGGCTGATGAACAAGGAATCCTTCCTGGCAGACCAGACTTGGATTGACATGTTGAAATTCAAGATTAGTTACGGTTTGCAAGGTAACGATAACCTGATGTATGAAGGTGGTTTGTATCGTAACTATTATCCTTACATGGACCAATATACACTGTCTAACAGTAACAGTGACTTTGCTACTTCTTTGTATTATAAAGGTAATCCGGAAATCACATGGGAAACTTCTCATAGTTTCAATACCGGTTTTGACTTTACTTTCTGGGGTGGCAAATTGAGTGGTACGGTAGAGTACTTCTCACGTAAGACGACTGACATGCTTTACTTTAAGCCGGTGTCTCCGTCTATGGGATATTCTCGTTTCCCGGAAAATGTCGGTTCTATGATCAACCGTGGTGTGGAATTGGATTTGAACTCTAATATCTTCAGTACAAAAGACTTTACTTGGGATGTGAACTTTAACCTGACTCACTTCAAGAATGAAGTGCTGGAGCTGGCTCCTGAACTGAATGGTCAGTTGATTGACGGATCACGTATTTACCGTGAAGGTGAATCTATGTACCAGTTGTATTTGCCGAAGTATGCAGGAGTGAATCCTGAAACAGGTGAGAGCCAATGGGCTTTGCTGGAACCGAATGAAGCAGGTGAGACTGTAACCACATCTTATACTGAAGCATCTTCTAACCGTTTTGCTACAGGTGACATCCTGCCGAAAGTATATGGTGGATTTGGCACAAGTTTGACTTTCAAAGGCTTTGATTTCTCTATTGCATTTGCTTATCAGTTGGGCGGACGTATTCTGGACTATACTTACCAGAGCTTGATGAGTACGGATGCACAGGGAGCAGCATGGCATGTGGATATGTTGAGAGCATGGACTCCGGAAAACAAGAATACAGATGTTCCGCGTATGAATGTGCAGGACTTGTACACATCCAATCTGTCTGACCGTTGGTTGACAAGTTCTGATTATTTGAGCTTGCAGAATATTACATTCGGTTATACACTGCCGAAATCTTTGACTCGTAAGATTAAGATTGATGGTATCCGTTTGTATTTCGTAGCAGATAATGTAGCTTTACTGACTGCCCGTAAAGGTCTCGATCCACGTCAGGGTTATGTAGCTGCGGATAATGTGTACTCACCGATTCGTACAATTTCCGGTGGTATCTCATTGAATTTCTAATTTATTAAATGTTTTAGAACGTATGAAAAAGACAAATAAATATTTGGTATTCGTAGGTGCTGCCTTATGTCTGGCTTCCTGTGACCTGGATAAGCTTCCGGAAGGCCAGTATGTAGGAGATGGGCAGAACGAGGAGATTATAAGTAAGCGTCCGAATATGGTTGTGGCAGGTGTCAATGCGATGGCTGCGAAATTGAATACATTCGGTACAATTTCAGATGATGCTACTACCTATCATAATGACTATGGAGTAGCTGCTGTAAGTCAGTTCCTGGAACAGGGTGGACAGGATATGCCTTGTACGACTTCAGGTTATAACTGGTTTGCTACAGCACAGAATTATTCAGACCGTCTTTATACAAGTGCAGGAGATGAATTGATTTGGAAAACTTTCTACAATCACATGAAAACTGCCAATGATGTGCTTGTGCTGACGGAAGGTACGAAAGATGAAACCATGTTGGTTTATCGTGGGCAGGCCTTGGCGGCTCGTGCATACGATTTAATGAATTTGGCTCAGATTTATCAGTTTACTTATAAAGGGCATGAAGATGCATTGTGTGTGCCTATCATTACTGAGGATATGACAGAAGAGGAGATGCAGAACAATCCTCGTGCTACAGTTCAGCAGGTTTATGACCAGATTATGAAAGATTTGAATGAGGCGGTTACTTTGTTGGCTGGTTATGACAATGGTTCATCAAAGGATAAAATAGATGAAGCTACGGCCTATGGTCTGCGAGCTCGTGCAAACTTGTTGATGCAGAATTGGGCAGAGGCGGCGAAGGATGCAGCAAAAGCCATTGAAGGTGGAACACCTCAGTCGCTCAGTGAAGTGTCTAGTCCGACATTCAATTCAGCTTCTGCCGATTCTTGGTTGTGGGGAGTGTTGATTACTCCAGATAATGATGTGGTTACCACAGGTATTATCAACTGGCCTTCTCACTTGTGTTCACTGACTGGAAACGGTTATACCACACTGACGGGTTCTTTCCGTTATGTAAGCTCTGCATTGTATGATCAGATTCCTGCTACAGATATCCGCAAACAGTGGTTTATTTCTCCGGATACAACTTCTACTTTGGTGGACAATAAAACGGTGGGAGGTATTCCTGTGATTGATTATTTTGGTTTGGCTCCTTATACCAATGTGAAATTTGGTCCGTATCAGGATGTAATGGGGAATACCACTAACTCACAAGACTGGCCACTGATGCGTGTGGAAGAAATGTATCTGATCAAGGCAGAAGGTGAAGCAATGTCTGGAGACCTGCCTACGGCTAAACAGACATTGGAGAATTTCGTGAAGACTTATCGTAATCCGTCATACGTATGCAACGCTTCTTCTGCAGAAGCTATGCAGGATGAAATCTGGTTGCAGCGTCGTATGGAGTTATGGGGTGAAGGTTTCGCGTTGTTTGATATTCTGCGTCTGAAGAAGCCAATCATTCGTAAGGGAACAAACTATGCGGCTATCGTTCAGTTCAATCTGGAGCCGGAATCTCAGATTATGATTTACCGTATTCCACAATGTGAAATGGAAACCAACAAGGGTATCACGGAAGCTGACAATAATCCGGCAGCTCCGCAACCTTCAGTTTAATTCGTAGGATAGACTAATATTGAGAAGGAGGTATATCTTTTGATGGATATACCTCTTTTTTTGTCTTGATTTTATTAAAATATGGTCTATTTTTCTGAAACTTCTTGTTAATAATGCAAAATATATGCAATTTTATTCTATTTATATTCGTTTTGTATAAATATAGGTAAATATATACAAGTCGTTAAGAATCATTTATTTATCTCTTTTTAATATTGTTTCATCTCCAGCCTGTGGAATAAGTGTAAGAATACCCTCTGTTTGCCTTATTCTCTTTGGTTTATTATTTTAGCAACCCGTTTGTGAAAACATACTTGTTTAACTTAACTAAACTAAAGAGAGATTTTATGAAGAAAAAAATCACGTGGTTCGTGACCTTTCTCCTGATAGGGATTGGTCTGTCTAATGCCCAGATTTCTCAAGTGACCGGTAATGTGACGTCCGATGAAGACGGACTGCCGGTAGTGGGCGCATCGGTATTGGTAAAGGGTACGACTGTAGGGACAGTGACCGATATCGACGGAAATTTTACAATTACCGGAGTGCCGGCCTCGGCAAAAGTTCTGGTGGTTTCTTTTATCGGTTTGCAGAGCCAGGAAGTGCCTGTGAAATCGGTGGTAAATGTAGTGCTGAAGTCGGATGCCAAGCAGCTGGATGAAGTAATGGTTGTGGCGTATGGTACAGCCAAGAAGGAGTCGTTTACCGGTTCGGCGTCGGTGGTTAAGGCCGACAAAATCACGTCAAGACCGGTAGCCAATGTCACGAAGGCTTTGGATGGACTGGTGGCCGGTGTGCAGACCACTTCCGGATCTGGACAGCCGGGTTCGGGAGTTTCGGTCGTGGTACGCGGTTATGGTTCTATCAACTCGGCTCAAAGCCCTTTGTATGTGGTAGATGGCGTGCCTTATGATGGAGATGTGGTTTCCATCAACCCGAATGACATTGAATCGATGACGGTATTGAAGGATGCCTCGGCAGGTGCGTTGTATGGTTCACGCGGAGCAAACGGCGTAGTGATGATTACAACGAAGAAAGGAAAGTCGGGCAAGGTGAATGTCAATCTGAAGGCGAACTGGGGCGTGGCGTCCCGTTCCATTCCCCGCTATGAAACAATGGATGAGGCGGGGTATCTGGAGACTATTTTCCAGTCGTACAAAAACAATCAGATTTATAACAATGGCCTTTCGCCGGCGGAAGCTGGAGTTGCGGCATTGGAGGCTATGAAATCGGGAGCTACTGCGATTTTCGGTCAGAATGAGCAGTATAATCCGTTCAATTATTCTGTGACGGAACTGATTGATCCTACTACGGGCAAGGTGCGTAGTGACGCTCTCCTGAAATATTCGGAAGATTGGATGAATGAGGCGATGGTGAACAACCCGTTGCGTCAGGAGTATAATGCTTCTTTCTCTGGTGGAAATGAGAAGACCAAGTACATGTTTTCATTGGGGTATCTGAATGAAAAAGGTTTGTTGAAGACCACTCAGTTTTCTCGTTACAATGGTCGTATGAACATTGATTCGGATGTGACAAAGTGGTTGAAAGCCGGGATGAATGCCAGTTATTCACGCAATGAGAATAATACGGCAGTGGAAAACTCATCGGGAAACTCCAATGTGTGGTACACGGCTCAGCTGATGGCACCTATTTTCCCTGTGTACGAGAAGGATGCGGAAGGGAAGACGGTGTTAGACAAGAATGGCAATCCAGTGTTTGATTATGGAGCAAACCGTCCGGCGGGTGCCAATGCGGACTGGAATACCATTGCTACCTTGTATGATGACAAATATTCTACGGCGAGCGACAACTTGAGTGCCCGTATGTATATGGAATTGGGTAACCTGAAAGAAGGCCCTTTGCAGGGCTTGAAATTTTCGGTGAACTATGGTTTCGACTTGATTAACCGGGATAAAATGACTTATTACAATCCTTATAACGGAAATGCGACTTCTGTAAAGGGACGTCTGACCAAGAGTGCTTCCCGCTCTTTCAGTTATACTCTGAACCAGCTGCTGAATTATGACCGGCGCTTTGGCAAGCATCATGTGGCCGCATTGGTGGGACATGAATTTTATAAATATACCTATTCTTACTTGTCGGGTCAGAAAACAGGTTTTCCTTTCGGTGGGTTGTATGAACTGGCGGCGGCTACGACGGTAGTGGATACGGATTCTTATAGCCATAATTATTCTGTGGAATCGGTTTTGTCGCGTCTGTCTTATGATTACGCTGATAAATATTATTTCTCGGCCAGTTTCCGAACCGACGGGTCGTCTCGTTTCTACAAGGACAGCCGCTGGGGTAATTTCTGGTCGGTAGGAGCGAACTGGCGGATTTCGCAGGAAGAGTTCATGAAAAACGTGAAATGGGTGAACAACCTGTCGGTGAAGGCTAGTTATGGTGTGCAGGGAAATGACCGTTTGCTCGATTCAAACGGTGATGACATCTATTATGCATGGCAGTCTTTCTATAGTCTGAGCTATCCGAACAATACGATGAACGGTGCCGCTTTGTCTTCTTTGGAGAATAAAGGATTGAAGTGGGAAAAGAACGGCAACCTGAATGTGGGTGTGGAAGGCCGTTTGTTCGACCGCGTGAGCTTCAGTGTGGAGTGGTATCAGCGTAAGACTTCAGACATGTTGATGTCTTTCCCGATGGCTACTTCGCTTGGATTTGACGGATACAACAAGAACATCGGCAGCATGCGCAACAGAGGATGGGATGTGAGCATTGCCACCGATATTTTCCAGCAACCGAACTTCGGATGGCGGTTGACTTTGATGGGCTCGGTTGTGAAGAACGAGGTGTTGCAGCTGGCGGATAAGCCGGAAATTATTAATGGAAGCTATATCATCCGTGAGGGTGAAACCATCAATTCGTTCTATACAGCTACTGCGGCAGGAGTGGATCCGGCTACAGGTGAACAGTTGTACTGGGTCTGGGATACGGATAAAGACGGTGTAAGAGGCGAGAAGTATATCTCGAATGATGCATCGAAGGCTACCAACTGCAAGGATATTCAGGGTAGCCGTATTCCGGACTTGTATGGTTCTTTCAACAATGAATTCCGATACAAGAACTTCGATTTGTCGGTACTCTGTACGTATTCTATCGGTGGTAAGGTGCTGGACGGTGTGTACAGAACCTTGCTGTATGGAAATTATGTCGGACAGGCTAAGAGCAAGCACCTGGAACGTGCTTGGAAACAGCCCGGTGACATCACCGACATTCCCCGCATCGAGATTGGCAGGAGTTATATTACGACCAACAACGACTTGATTGATGCTTCTTACCTGGCCATTAAGAATATCTCGCTGGGCTATACTTTCCCGGAGAAACTGATTCAGAAATGGGGCATGAACCGTTTGCGGCTTTCGGCTACGGCAGACAATGTGGTGTTGTTCAACTGCCTGAAGGGTATGAATCCTCAGTATAATTTCAGCGGTGGTACGAGCTTTGGTTATGTGCCGGTTCGGACTGTATCATTTGGTATTGACGTAACATTCTAATGAAAAAAGACAACAATGAAAATCAATAAATATTTTTTATGCGGGCTGGCGTTCGCAGGAGTCGGTTTGTTGGCTTCCTGCTCGGATGAATTGGAGACTCAGCCTACCAACTCTGTGTCTGGAACGCAGGTTTTTGAGAACGCGGAGCATGCGGAAGCCGCGATTAATGGAGCATACCGTTTTTTGTACACTGCCGGATGGAGCTCGGGCTGGGGCACACAGAACTGTGGGCAGACAGCCATCCAGTTGTTTGCCGATTTGATGGCAGAAGATCATTTGATGAACGAACAGGGGCAGGGATGGTTTTATGAGGATTATCGTCTGAATGTACACGGAGACTATGCCGGAAAAGCCGGACGTTCTTATTCTGTCTGGAATTTTTATTACACGATTATCAGTAACCTGAATTATATTCTGGCAAACGATGGAAAGCTGGACGGAAATCCTGAGCTGGTGAATAGTCTGATGGGGCAGGCGTATGCCTTCCGGGCTTATTGCTATTTCTATCTGATTCAGTTGTACCAGCAGACTTATATGGGGCATGAGAATGCACCGGGCGTACCTCTTTACACGGAACCGACGGTAGCCGGAACGGAAGGAAAACCACGTGGTACGGTGCAGGGAGTGTACGACCAGATCAATTCGGATTTGGCTGAGGCTGTCAATCGCTTGAAAGGACTGGAACAGTCGCACATCTCTCACATTGATTATTATGTGGCCAAAGGTTTCCAGGCGCGTGCTTTCTTGGTGCAGCATAAGTATAAGGAAGCCGCGGAAGCAGCGAAAGAGGCCTTGAAGAAACCCGGACTTTCATTGGTTACGGTAGATGCTTTGGGCGGAAACAACAATGTGAAGGTGGACGATGTGATGTGGGGACTGGAGATTTCGAAAGACCAGACTTCGGGTTATGCCGGATTTTTCTCTCACATGGATGCGGATGCGAAAGGTATGTATGGCTCCAAGGCTCGCCAGTGTATCAGCTCTGGATTGTATAACCTGTTGTCGGATACGGATGAGCGTAAGATGAAATGGTTCCGGGGAAAACTGGAAAAGAATGAGAAGGGTAATTCTATGGTAAGTTATTGTCAGTTGAAATTTAAGATGGCCGATTATACCATCTGGACCGGCGACTATCTGTTGATGCGTGCGGAGGAAATGGTGTTGATTCAAGCGGAGGCAGAATGTCATCTGAAGGAATATGCGGCGGCACGAGCTACCATCAAGCAGTTGGGAACACTTCGTGATGCGAAGTATGAGTCTATTCTGTCACAACGTACGGATTCGGATGCGTATAATGAGAATACAAATGCACCTGTTACTACGCTGATGGAAGAAATCCTGTTGCAGCGCCGTGTGGAATTGTGGGGTGAAGCAGGAAGAATTTTCGACTTGCAGCGCCTGGCCTTGGGTTACGACCGGAAGTATGAGGGTTCCAATCATTCGCAAACAGTGCAGACGAAGAATACGGGAGTGGCTTCTCCGCTCTTCATATTCCCCTTGCCTCAGTCGGAAATTGACGGAAATGAGCATATCAGCAGCTCGGATAACAATCCTATTGTACGATAACTTTTAATAGAAATGAGATGAAGAATTATATACTCGCGATTGCGGTTTTATTATCGGGTGTAGCTGCTTCGTGCAACAAAGATGCCGAAGGAGCGGTGTACACAGAACGTGAAATGGCTTTTTCTTTTGTAAACGCCAAACAAGTGATGGAAGCGGAGGCCGGGAATGCCGGTGTGGTAAAAGTGCCGGTTTATCGCTCCAGCAGAAATGGTGAGGCCAAGGTGGAGGTGATGCTTGACGAGAAGGCGGTTGCCGAAAGTGTGCTGAAGCTTCAGACGCCGGAAGTGACTTTTAAAGACGGAGAACCGGCGGCCTATGTGGAAGTGAGTTTTGTGCCGGCAGACCAGTGGAAGGAGAAGAAATATACGGCAGTACTGACCTTTAAGGAAGGTACTCATTTGTCTCCAGGAGCTGAGGCCCGCACGGAAATTACGGTTCAGCATAAATAACCGCGGATGATTGTGGTTTGTAAAAATAAAAGAGGGTGTGTCAAAACTAAAATGACTGCTCTTTAAAGTTACAGATTATAATTATAATATTTAAAAGGGGCCGTATCAAACTCTGTATTGAGTAATGATGCGGCCCTTTTTTAGTCTTTAAGGGTACTCAAATTTCAAATTATAGGTTTATTTTTTCAAAAAATGAATTTTGACACACCCTCTTTTTCTGTATATTTGCGACATATAGAAATTAGATTTACACTGAATGAAGGAATTTGTGATATCGGATGCGCAGACCGAAAAGGCTGCGCTGGTGGGTTTGATAACCCAGACTCAAAATGAACGTAAGACCAATGAATACCTGGATGAACTGGCTTTCCTGGCGGAGACGGCTGGGGCGGAGGTGGTGAAACGCTTCACCCAGAAGCTGGACACCCCCAACTCTGTGACGTATGTAGGAAAGGGTAAATTGCAGGAAATCAAAGAATATTTGGCCGTTCAGAACGAAAGTGAAGAGACTGAAATCGGAATGGTGATTTTCGATGACGAACTCTCGGCGAAGCAAATCCGTAACATTGAAAATGAGTTGAAAGTCAAAATACTCGACCGTACTTCATTAATCTTGGATATTTTTGCCATGCGGGCACAGACGGCCAATGCCAAAACGCAGGTGGAGCTAGCGCAATACAAATACATGCTTCCCCGCTTGCAACGTTTGTGGACACACTTGGAACGTCAGGGAGGTGGTTCCGGTGCCGGAGGTGGTAAAGGTTCCGTGGGTTTGCGTGGTCCTGGTGAAACGCAGCTGGAAATGGACCGCCGTATCATCTTGAACCGTATGGCCTTGCTGAAGCAGCGTCTGGCTGAGATTGATACGCAGAAATCCACTCAGCGTAAGAATCGCGGACGGTTGATTCGTGTGGCGTTGGTGGGATATACCAATGTGGGAAAATCTACGCTGATGAATCTGCTGGCCAAGAGTGACGTGTTCGCGGAAAACAAACTGTTCGCTACACTGGATACCACAGTGCGCAAGGTGATTATCGAGAATCTGCCTTTCCTGTTGTCCGATACGGTAGGATTTATCCGGAAATTGCCGACCGACCTGGTCGATTCGTTCAAGTCGACGTTGGACGAGGTACGTGAGGCCGATTTACTGGTTCATGTGGTTGATATTTCTCATCCGGATTTTGAAGAACAGATTCAGGTGGTGGAAAAGACCATTGCCGATTTGGGTGCAGCCGGAAAACCGAGCATGATTGTATTTAACAAGGTGGATGCTTATACATACGTGGAGAAGGCGGAAGACGACCTGACTCCGAAGACAAAGGAGAATATCACCTTGGAGGAACTGATGCATACCTGGATGGCGAAATTGAACGACAACTGTATCTTCATTTCTGCCCGGGAGAAGACCAATATCGAACAGTTCCGCGACCTCTTATATAAAAAGGTAAGGGAACTGCATGTACAGAAATATCCTTACAATGATTTTCTGTATCAGACCTACGACGAAGAATAACCGACCAAATAGATAAAAAATGACACAACACTATCGTTTACTGACACAAGAAGAAATTGTGCGGCTGGAGGCACAGCATTGTGTGGCTTCCGATTGGAGGAGCGTAGAGGTGGCGGAAGGCTTCTGTACAGACCACATCCATCATACTCGCTTCTCGGGAAAGATACGGCTGGGAGTCTTTGAAAAAGAGTTTACACTGGCAGGTGGAATAGCCAAACATGCGGGATTGTATTATGCCACTCTGCACAATGTGTCGGTGGGGGATAATTGTTACATTGAAAACGTCAAGAATTATATTGCCAATTACGAAATCGGGCAGGATACGTTTATCGAAAACGTAGACATCATTCTGGTCGATTGCCGGAGCCGTTTTGGAAATGGGGTGGAAGTTTCGGTCTTGAATGAAACGGGAGGACGTGAGGTGATCATACACGACCGTCTGTCAGCCCATCAGGCCTATATCATGGCGCTTTACCGCCATCGTCCGGTGCTGATAGAGAAAATGCGGCAGATTATCGAGGCCTATGCAGAAGAGCATGCTTCGGAGATAGGAACGATAGGGCATCATGTCACGATTGTCAATGCGGGTTACATCAAGAATGTGCGGATTGGCGACTATTGTCAGGTGGAAGGAGCCGGGCGTCTGAAGAACGGAAGTGTGAACAGCAATGAGTCGGCCCCGGTGCATATCGGTTACGGGGTGGTGTGCGATGATTTCATCATTTCAAGTGGCTCTCACGTGGAAGACGGTACTATGCTGACCCGTTGCTTCGTGGGGCAGGCATGTCATCTGGGACACACGTATTCGGCTTCCGATTCGTTGTTCTTCAGCAACTGTCAGGAAGAGAACGGAGAGGCTTGTACCATTTTTGCGGGGCCTTTCACGGTGACACACCATAAATCGACTTTATTGATTGCGGGTATGTTCTCGTTCATGAATGCGGGTTCGGGTTCGAATCAAAGCAATCACATGTATAAGTTGGGGCCGATTCATCAGGGAACGCTGGAACGGGGGGCGAAGACTACTTCTGATTCTTATGTGTTGTGGCCGGCCCGTATCGGTGCCTTTTCACTGGTGATGGGGCGCCATGTGACGCATCCGGACACTTCCAATCTGCCTTTTTCTTATTTGATTGAAGAGAAAAATACCACGTATCTGGTGCCGGGGGTCAATTTGCGTAGTGTGGGGACCATTCGCGATGCGCAGAAATGGCCCAAACGTGACAAGCGGAAGGATCCGAACCGGTTGGATCAGATTAATTACAACCTGTTGAGCCCGTACACCATTCAGAAGATGATAACGGGACGCCGGATTCTGAAGGAGTTGGCACGGGTGTCGGGAGAGACTTCGGAAATCTATTCTTATCAGAGTGCGAAAATCAAGAATTCTTCCTTGAACAAGGGAATCAAATTCTATGAAACGGCCATCCATAAGTTTTTGGGTAATTCTGTGATCAAACGGTTGGAAAACATCCGTTTTACTTCTGATGAAGACATCCGTAAACGGTTGTTGCCGGATACGCCAGTCGGTACGGGAGAATGGGTAGACATTTCCGGACTGATTGCACCGAAAAGTGAAATCGAACGGTTGATGGAAGATATCGAGCGCGGATGGTTGACTTCCGTGGATGAGATACACAGCCGTTTTGCAGAGATGCATGCCCATTATTACACCTATGAATGGACGTGGGCTTATGAGAAGATGCTGGAGTTTTACGGCTTGCAGGCAGATAAGGTGACGGCAGCAGACATTGTGTCCATCGTACGTCAGTGGCAGGAAGCGGTAGTCGGACTGGATAAGATGGTGTATGAGGATGCCAAGAAAGAATTTTCACTGACCTCCATGACCGGATTTGGGGCCGATGGAAGCAGCGAGGAAAAAGTACGTGACTTTGAAGAAGTGCGGGGCGTGTTCGAAAGTAATCCGTTCGTAACGGCTGTGCTTGAGCATATCAAGGTGAAAACCGCACTTGGAAACGAATTGATAGAACGTCTGAAGGATTTGTTATAAATACAGGAGGGACCTGTGTATGAAGAATATATACGGATATATATGTTTGCTTTGCTTGTGTTTGATGACCTTACAGGCACAGGCAGGACGGAAGAAGGTGTTGGAGTATCCCGGGTTTGTTTTTTCGAATACCACGGAAATAGAGTTCAAGCGGATGATTCTGACCGATGAGCAGACGCAGGTGGATGCGGTGATGTATGGTAAGCCTGGCACTCCGGTCGTCATCTCTTCCAGAGCCATGCTGAAATGGGGCAATGGAGGAGTGGCACGGTTGCGTGAGGCAGAGCATATTTCGCTCGACGGAGTGACGGAACCGGAAGTCATTGGTGAGGATGGACAATTGGGGGTGACTCTTTCTTTCGCACCGTTGCAACCCGATGTGCATGAAGTGGATTTCGTGGAACCGGAAATGGGATGGAACATCTTTGGTATTCAGTTGAGCCGTAAAGAGCCTTATGTATATGTACCGAACTTTTTGACGTCGGGAAATCCGGCTCACCAGAATGAATTGCCTGAACCGGGATTGTCGGCTGGCAAGGCCGTGGTGAACGGATATCTTTTGGGATACGAAGCCAAGATGTCTCTGTTTCCGGAACTGGTGTACGACGATGGCCTTTTCCCGAAAGAGTGGAATGTGCCGGTAAAAGTCCGTCAGGATGGTTTCTTTCATCTGGAAACAGATTTGTTGCAGCCCACTCTGACTTCATTGAAGCTGAACGGGGCCGTCTTACCCCTTTTCTTGGTTCCTGGAGAAGAACTGACTGTCTATGTCAATCTGCCTCGTCTGAGTATGTCGGCCTCTCACCTGCAGGGGAAGCATTATGAGAAAAAGGAAAAGGCTTGGTTTGATGGAGAGGCCGAAACGATAAATCGGGAACTTTCGTGTGGAAGCTTGTCGGCATTGGAGGCTTATCGGGCCGTGGAAAAAGGCTTGATGGAGCAGCCGGAAGTTGCAGCGAAGTTAAAGGCCGATTACGATAAAGCCAGACCGGTGTGTGAGCACTTGCTCGCCGCTTCTTCCTTGACTTCGGACGACCGGAAGGTGCTTAAAACGGTGGAGTTCCCGGAGATTCGCACGTACGTGGAAGCGGTTGCACAGGCTTTGCAACTGAATGCGGCACGGGTGGAATCCACCAAGGAAGCGGTAATTGCTTCGTTGGCTACGCAGGTGGAAGGGGCAGATATCCTTCCGCAGATTATCGCACCCCATAAAGGTCGGGCTATTCTGGTGGATTTCTGGGCTACCTGGTGCGGTCCGTGCCGGAAAAGCATGCAAGCCATGGTACCTCTGAAAAGAGGCTTGTCTTCTAAAGACATTGTATATATTTATCTGACCGGCCCCTCTTCGCCGGAGAATATCTGGAAGTCCAGTCTTTCCAAGATGACGGGAGTACATTACCGGCTTACGGATTCCCAATGGAAATACCTTTGTAATGCGTATGGGGTGACTGGCATCCCGGCTTACCTGATTATCAGTCATGATGGAAAACTGCAGGCGCGCTATGTAGGTTTCCCGGGAGTGGATGTATTGCAGAAAGATTTGCTTCGTGCCGTGGAAGAGTGAAACGGATTGCCGATAACTTTTTGGATGAATTAAGGAAAAATTTCAATAATACTTTGTAACTTTGCTGCACGATAACTAACAATAAATACAATTATTATGGCAACACCAGAATTCAAGTATCAGCCGATGTTCGAGAAAGGTAAAGATACGACTGAATACTATTTGCTTACAAAGGACTATGTATCAGTAAGCGAGTTTGAAGGAAAACCTATCTTGAAGGTTGAAAAGGAAGGTCTTACAGCGATGGCAAATGCGGCTTTCCATGATGTCTCTTTCATGCTGCGCCGTTCACACAACGAAAAGGTGGCTAAGATTCTGCACGATCCGGAAGCCAGCGAAAACGATAAGTTTGTAGCACTTACTTTCTTGCGCAATGCAGAAGTGGCTGCTAAAGGCGTACTGCCTTTCTGCCAGGATACGGGTACTGCCATTATCCACGGTGAAAAAGGTCAGCAGGTATGGACAGGCTACTGCGATGAAGAAGCATTGTCTCTGGGTGTGTACAAGACTTATACAGAAAACAACCTGCGTTATTCTCAGAATGCACCGTTGACCATGTACGACGAAGTGAACACTCGTTGCAACCTCCCTGCACAGATTGATATCGAAGCTACTCAGGGAATGGAATATGAATTCCTTTGCGTAACAAAAGGTGGTGGTTCTGCCAACAAGACTTATTTGTATCAGGAAACAAAAGCCATCCTGAACCCGGATACACTGGTTCCGTTCCTGGTAGAAAAGATGAAGACATTGGGTACAGCTGCTTGTCCTCCTTACCATGTAGCATTTGTTATCGGAGGTACTTCTGCTGAAAAGAACCTGTTGACTGTGAAACTGGCTTCTACTCACTATTACGATAACCTGCCGACTACAGGTAATGAATATGGTCGTGCATTCCGTGATCTGGATTTGGAACAGAAGTTGCTGGAAGCTGCTCACAACATTGGTTTGGGTGCACAGTTCGGTGGTAAATATTATGCACACGATATCCGCGTCATCCGTCTGCCGCGTCACGGTGCTTCTTGTCCGGTAGGTCTGGGCGTATCTTGCTCTGCTGACCGTAACATCAAATGTAAAATTAACAAAGACGGTATCTGGATTGAAAAACTGGATTCAAATCCGGGTGAACTGATTCCGGAAGAATTGCGTCAGGCTGGTGAAGGCAATGTGGTGAAGATTGACCTGAACCGTCCGATGAAAGAAATCTTGGCCGACCTTGACAAATATCCGGTAGCTACTCGTCTGTCATTGACTGGTACCATCATCGTAGGTCGTGACATCGCTCATGCCAAACTGAAAGAACGTCTGGACCGCGGTGAAGACCTGCCTCAATACATCAAGGATCATCCGATTTATTACGCTGGTCCGGCCAAGACTCCGAAGGGAATGGCTTGCGGTTCTATGGGACCGACAACTGCCGGACGTATGGACCCGTATGTAGACCTGTTCCAGAGCCACGGTGGCAGCATGATTATGCTGGCCAAAGGTAACCGTAGCCAGGCCGTAACCGATGCCTGCAAGAAGCATGGCGGTTTCTACCTCGGCTCTATCGGTGGTCCGGCTGCTATCCTGGCGCAGAATAACATCAAGAGCATCGAATGTGTGGAATATCCCGAATTGGGTATGGAAGCCATCTGGAAAATTGAGGTGGAAGACTTCCCCGCATTCATCCTCGTGGACGACAAGGGCAACGACTTCTTCAAACAACTCAAGCCCTGGAATTGCAAGAAATAACTTCTGCATCTGAAAATAGGTGAAAGGCCCGGCATTGCGCCGGGCTTTTTTGTTGTAAGTAATAGGGAAAAATGTGTAAGTTTGCAGGGTAAAGAACATTACATGCTATGGGAATGAGTAAATGGATAGGCGGCGTGCTGGGCTGGATGGCCGGCGGACCGCTGGGTGCCCTGGCCGGATATGCCTTGGGTGCTTTGTTCGATTCGGCCAACAAAGAGGCCGAGCAGGCGTATGATAACACTTCTTCTTACGAAGGGCAGCGCAACAGCTTCCTGTTCAGCCTGCTTACGCTGGCTTCGTACGTCATCAGTGCCGACGGTCGTATCATGCATAGTGAGATGGAGTATATGCGCCGGTTCCTGCGTACCAACTTTGGCGAAGGGGCTGTGGCGCAGGGCGAACAGATATTGCGTAATCTTTTTGAAGAACGGAAACAGATGGAGAGTCGCCAGCCGGGTTCGTTTGCCAATACCATCCGCCAGTGCGGAGCGCAGATTGCCGCCAACATGCCCTATGGCGAACGCCTGCAATTGCTTAGTTTCCTGGCCGGAATAGCCAAGGCGGACGGGCAGGTGACACCCGATGAAGTGCAGGCGCTGAAGGAAATAGCACGTGCCATGCTGCTTACCGAGCAGGAAGTCGATTCCATGCTCAACCTGGGCGCCACCTCGATGGACAGTGCCTACAAGGTGCTGGAGATTGAGCCTACCGCTACCGACGACGAAGTGAAGAAGGCCTACCGCCGTCTGGCCCTGAAGCATCACCCCGACCGTGTGGCTTCGCTGGGTAAGGATGTGCAGAAGGCAGCCGAGGAAAAATTCAAGCAGATTACCGAAGCCTACGAACGTATCCGCAAGGAACGGGGCATGAAATAAGACGGTTGCAACGGTAACCTGTCGGAAGCAAACTTCTAACCTGTCAGAAGCATACTCGTAACAGGTCGGAAGCGCGCTCCTGACAGGTTGGAAGCACGCTCGTAACAGGTTAGAAACAAACCTCTGATTATCAGTATACAATGAACGCGGACTACACCGGTGCAAAAACATACCGGGTAGTCCGCGTTTCTTGTTTCCATTCGTTTTTATGGATAGCCGCATGCCTTATGGAGGCATGTGGAATCAGCGTGCGTTCTGCACCATGTTGGGGTTGGCGTCTATCTCCGATTGCGGGATGAGCAGGGCAATGCGCAGGTCGTTCGGTTCTATAACCTGTGCATCGGATGTCTCCAGCGTGGTGAGATGCCAGCCGCCCCGCCGTTCGATGGTTTTCTTGTTGCGCAGCATGGCAAAGAACAACTGGCCTTCGCCCACCAGCTCTTTGCGGTATTCCTTGAGCACACGGTCTACGGTGAGTTCGGCGTCGGTGGCTACCTGCATGGCCGCGTTGGGGGTGCGGTTGGCTACCAGTTGGTTGAAGTATGTACGGGCCGTACTGCAAGCCGTTCCGCCCAGGTGGGCGCCTGCTTCGGCGGCATTGAGGTAGACTTCGGAGAGGCGGATGATGCAGATGTCATTGTCTTTCGGATCGCCGCTTTTGCCGGGAAACTTGCCCAGAAACACGGGACGGTTGCGGGCGGCTTCGGGCAGACCGGCATTGTTCTCTATCCTGGAAAGTTGCGTAATGCTGTGGCGGACGTCCTGAGGGTCTTCGTCCAGCAGGTTCAGGAAGTCTTCGGTCAGAATCAAGTTGTTCCAGTCGGTGACTTCTTCGTTGGCATAAACCATCGGAGCGCCTTCGCCACCGGTTCCACCTCCCCATTCCGATGGTTCGGTAGTACTGATGTAAAGTTCGAAGAGCGATTCGGACTGAAAGTCCTGTCCCCATACGTCGGCATAGTTGCCCTGGGTGTAGAGGCTATACAGGCCGCCGTTGTTGGTAATGACGTCCATTGCGGCATCGTAGGCCTGCTGGTACTGGCCCATGTCCAGATAGACGCGCGACAACAGAGCCTGGACAGTCCAGTAGTTCACGTGTCCGTCATACTTTTCACGGCTCAGGGCTTCTTGGGTTTCGGTAAAGTCTTTGATGACCTGTTCGTAACATTCGGCCACCGTATTACGGGCGGGTGTCGCTTCGGGAGTAATGGGTTCGGTGATGACGGGCACTCCCAGCGAGGCACCGTTATCGTAGGTATAGGGCATTCCGAACAGGCGTGTCAGGTTGTACAGAGCCAGTCCGCGCAAAACACGGGCTTCGGCCTTGATGGAGGCCAGGCGGGTTTCGTTGGCACCTGTTACACCTCCCTGGTCAATCTTCTGAATAATGTTGTTGGCCTGGCGTATCACAATGTAGGGGCGTTGCCAGGGGAGCACGATGTTAAGGTTGTCGGTCGATACGGCATTGTATTCGTAATAGGGCGAGACACGGCCGCCTGAAGGCTTGCCCACACGTGCCTGCACGTCGATGGCGCGGCAATCGCCGTAATACAAGTAGTTGTCGCCGTAATAGCTGTGTTGCGAGGTTTCGCGGTACACACCGTTCAGGGCGGTTTCGATGTCCTCCAGAGTTGCGAGTGCCTGGTCGGTGGTGACTGAGGTCGATGGATTCAGGTCGAGCCAGTCTTCCGAGCAGGAGCTGGTCAGCACCGAGGCTGCCAGGCAAAAATATAAGTAGTATCGTTTCATAATTTCTCGTTTTGTTGGATAAGGGGTTTTAGAATGTCAGTTGCACGCCGAAGCTGAAGGTACGCATGGGCGGTGTCTCGCAGAACACTTCTCCGTTGACGGGTGTCTCGGGGTCGTATTGTTTCCATTTGGCCCACGTCAGCAGGTTGCTTCCCGAGAAGTAGATACGTGCATGGTCGATGAGGGCCTTGTTCACCCAGCGGTCGGGCAGGGTGTAACCCAGGGTGAGACTCTTCAGACGCAGGTGATCGGTGCTGTGTATGTAGCGCGACGAGTTGTTTGGACCCACACCTTCACCGTATACAAAGCGCGGCACGTCGGTCTGGTCGCCCGGTTGTTGCCAGCGGTCCAGTGCATAGATAGGCAGGTTGTAACCCTTGCTGCCCGCACCGTCGCCGTAGATGGAGGTGGTACCGTTTTCGATGTAAGTGCCTGCCTTGTCGAACGAATATCCACCCAGCGAGTAGGTCAGTGTAAAGCTCAGGTCAATTCCTTTGAAGTCGAACATGTTGGTCAGGCCACCCGATACGGTAGGCTCTACCGACTTGTAGGGGATGGCTTGTGCCTTGCTGGCGTCGGTCGTCAGGCTACGGTCGTACGAGCCGTCTTCGTTCTGTGTGTTCAGGTAGTATTGCGCCTTGCCTGTCTGCGGGTCTACGCCGGCATATTCCTTTACATAGAAAGTGTAGTAGGGAAGTCCTACCTTGTGGATGAACCAGGTACCTTCGATGGACTGGTCCAGCGTACCGTTGAGCGCAACAATCTTGTTTTCGTTGTGGCTCAGGTTGAACACGGTAGTCCAGTTAAAGCTGCTTGACGAGAAGTTGAGTGTACGCAATTCCAGTTCCCACCCCTTGTTGTTGAGTTGGCCCACATTGGCCAGGTAGCTGGTAAAGCCGCCGGTAGAGCTGATGGGCATGTTGTAGAGCAGGTCTTTCGTGTCGCGGTTGTAATATTCCAGACTGATGAAGATGCGGTCGATAAACGAAAGGTCGAGTCCTACGTTCAGGTTATAGTTCTTTTCCCAGCCCAGATTGGGATTGGGTTGCGACGATTCGTACGAGCCGGCATTTCCCATGTAGTTCTGTCCGTACGAATAAAGGCCCATATAGCCGTACAGGCTTCCCGGCTGGTTGCCGTTCACGCCGTAGGAGGCACGTATCTTCAGTTCGCTCAGAATGTGTTTGACGGGTTGCATGAAGGCTTCGTTGCTTACGGCCCACATGCCCGATACGGACCAAAAGTTGCCCCAGCGGTTTTCGGGTGAGAG
>ERZ779669.10-NODE-10-length-138567-cov-28.305901_pt1 | contig 138567 bp, 124 predicted proteins | sample MGYA00511372_ERZ779669 | MGnify/ENA primary metagenome ERZ779669 (study PRJEB29588, sample SAMEA1967891) | human gut metagenome | biome: human gut; feature: human-associated habitat; material: faeces | place: Denmark | collected 2008/2010 ... | reverse complement strand
GCATCGCCAAGTATTACAACAACAAGGTCGGCGAAGACCGCTTCAACTTCGAGAATGAGTCGTTCCAGCAGTCGGAGGTGTTAGTCGCCAACGACTACTCGGTGAACATCCCCATGATATACTACTGGAAGAAACGTATGCACAGGGGATGGATCAACATCATCAACCCCTTCCGTGGAACAATCGTATTGGGAACGCCCGGCTCGGGAAAGTCCTTCGGGGTCATCGACCCGTTTATCCGGCAACACTCGGCAAAGGGCTTCGCCATGATGGTCTATGACTTCAAGTACCCGGCGCTGGCAAAGACGCTCTTCTACCAGTTCTGCAAGAACCGGAAGGCCGGGAAGCTGCCCCCGAACTGCGGCTTCAGGACGGTGAACTTCACCGACGTGGAATATTCCAACCGCATCAACCCCATCCAGCGGAAGTACATTCCCGACCTTGCGGCGGCCTCGGAGACGGCGGCCACGCTTCTTGCCTCGCTCAACAAGGGAGGCGGCGAGAAGAAAGGCGGTTCGGAGGCGTTCTTCACGAACTCGGCGGAGAACTTCCTGGCGGCCATCATCTACTTCTTCGTCAATTTCCACCCTGTGGGCTTCAAGGACGGCAGGAAGCTGAAACGATACATATTATACAATGGCAAGAAGCTGGAAATCGTGATACGGAACTGGGACGACTTCAACGCTGTAGATGAGAAAGGGAACGTGGTGCTGGACTTCGTGGACGAGAAAGGCAACGACGTATCCACGGACGAGGACAGGATGTTCGTGGAACTGGAGGGCTTCCGCTACAAGGACAGGACGGGGAAACTGATAACCATCGACCGCTGCTGGTACGAGGACAAGGACGGCAATGAGGTTGAGCCTGACACCGTTACGGGGGAATACTCGGACATGCCACATGTACTTTCTTTCCTCGGCAGGCCATACGACCAGGTGTTCAACATCCTCATGCAGGACGACAGGATAGCCTCTCTGATGGCGCCGTTCAAGAGCGCCTACGAAAACAAGGCCAACGACCAGCTCGAAGGTATGGTGGGCACGCTCCGCGTCAACGCCGCCCGGCTCGTGTCGCCGGAAGCCTACTGGGTGTTCACAGGCGACGACTTCGACCTGAAGATTTCCGACAGGGAGCATCCGAGCTACCTCGTCATCGCCAACGACCCGGAGAAGGAACAGGTCATCGGCTCGCTCAACGCCCTTGTGTTGAACCGTCTTGTAACCCGTGTGAACTCCAAAGGAAACATCCCCGTGAGCATCATCGTGGACGAGCTGCCCACTCTGTACTTCCACAAGATAGACCGTCTGATTGGAACGGCACGCTCCAACAAGGTGGCCGTAACATTGGGATTTCAGGAGCTTCCGCAGTTGGAGGCCGACTACGGGAAGGTCGGGATGCAGAAAATCATCACCACGTGCGGCAACATCTTCATGGGTGCGGCGCGCAACAAGGAAACGCTGGAATGGGCGCAGAACGACGTGTTCGGCAAGGCCAAGCAGACCTCGCGCTCCATATCCATCAACGACCAGAAGGTGTCAACCACCATATCCGAGAAGATGGACTACCTCGTGCCGGCCGCCAAGATTGCGGACATGGCCACTGGCTGGCTGGCAGGACAGGCGGCGCGCGACTTCACCGCCACGGACGAGAGTATGCTCGACCGTTTCGACATCGAACGGTCGGAGGAGTTCAAGACCACCAAGTATTTCTGCAAGACGCACTTCGACATGAAAAAGATAAAGGCCGAAGAGGAACACTACGTGCCGCTTCCGAAAATCTACGAGTTCAAGAACGACAGGGATAAGGAGATACTGCTGAACCGCAACTTCAAGAGGGTGAACCAGGAAGTCGAGGACATGATAAAGGAACTGCTCGGCATCGGATGACGGCAAGGATTAAGTAATGTTTGTAAATATTTAATTCACACATAATTATGAAATACAACTCTACTTTTCCTTCATGTCGTATGTTGCCGGTGTTGAGCGGCAGCGCGTTGAAAGTCCTTGCCGTCCTTTCAATGGTGGCCGACCATTGCGCCTACTTTTTTATTGAAGGAAACACGGTGGCATACGAAATGATGCGTTGCTTCGGGCGCATGGCCTTTCCAATCTTTGCTTTGTTGGTTGCCGAAGGCTACGCCCACACCCGAAACAGGATGCGCTACTTTCTTTCCCTGCTGGCATTCGGCACAGTCAGCGAAGTGCCGTGGTGTCTGTTGAATGGTGCGGACGGCACACACAATGTGATGTTCACGCTGGCCTTGGGTGTGGCGGCGATGGCTGCTTTCGAGTGGACGAAGGAACACAAGGTGGTTGCATTCGCCACCGTCCTCCTTACAGCATTGTCGGCAGAGGTTTCAGGATTGGATTATGGGTGGCGCGGCATCCTTTTGATATTCCTGTTCCACCTGTTCGGGAACATAAATAATGGCCGACAGATTGACCTCACGAGCAAAAGGATGCTTCAATTCGCCTTTACCTTCCCCTTTATGGCGTACTATGGCATCACAGGCGCATTGCTTGCCTGCTCCGCCATTTTCATTTATGACGGGACACGAGGGTTTGTCAAAGGGGAAGTGGCCAAGTACGGTTTCTATGCCTTTTATCCGTTGCACCTTATGGCCATATGGTTGTCGGCATAAACGGTGTACCTACATATTGATGTACATCACCGGATTTTGACGTTTCACCATCAGGGCGGATATATCCATGTTCAGGTAAGGCGAGTCTTCTATTTCAACCCCTCAAACTCCCACCGTCCCGGATACTCTTCCGAACTGTACCACCGCAAAGGCTCGAACACGCCGATAATTATTCCGGAACATATGCCGAATGCCAGTCCGGCATTTTTGGCACGGTTGACATCCAGCCTCCAATATTTTCGCGTGCATTCGTAAATGTCCGGCCTCTCATGCCGGAGAAAACTTTGGGTTATGTTAAAACCGATTATTTTCTCATTGCTTTTGTTTTCAAAAACGCCATAGTCACGAAACACCTTATCCATTGCCATACAGTTGTTTTGATTACAAAGATAAGATATTTTAATGGATAAACGTATGAAACTTCCGTTTTACAACATTTTCAAGACCTTGATGACAGACCTTACATACTCTGGGTCTTCCGCATACCCGATTTCCCTCAGCCAAAGCAGGTAGTTTCCTCCCTTGTACTTGTACTGTACTTTTGTATAGTACGCCCTGACGCTTTCCGTCCAATGCGCAAATTCAAAGTACCTGCCGGTCACGGGATTTGTCAGTCCGAAGAGGTTGTTCCTGTCGCGGCACAAGGACGATCGGAACCAGCCCGTTTCCAATATGGCCTGTGCCAACACGATTTCAGGGTAAAGTATGCCGTTTCTCACGATTTCCTTGTAGAGGTTGGCGACTGTCAGTTCGGGAAGGTGTCTTTTCTCTTTCTTTTCAGGGGACGCATAGCCGTCACATTTTCGGGCACTTGGCCCGTCTTTGTGGCCGTTCTCCGGCATAGCGGCAGTATCGGATGGTGCCGTACCCCCGTTTCCTTGTCCGGCATGACGCCGTTCAACCGCAGAAACACAGCGGTTTACGCTATGTTCCCTTGTGATAGTGAAGAACTGTGCGGATGCCATTGACGGCAACAGCAGGCAAATGACGGATGCGAGCATGGTCGGAATAGTGTTGCGCATTTCTTTCTTGTGGTATCACGGGTAATAAATTTGTGGCATTCAGGCGGTTTCCACCGCAAAATTAACATCAAAACGACAGTCAAATGGAAAAGGACAACACAAATCCGGCCGTGACGTTGCCATACGGGAAGCTGGCGCTCCTCGGCATCGACCGCGAAAAGGCCGACGGCCTGCCCCAAGACGTCAGGGAGAAGCTGGCCTCCGGCGAGGTCACGCCCCTCATGCAGGTATCCATCCGTGCGCGGAACGGCAACACCGTCACGCTTCCGCTCAAGCTCCAATTAGTGGCCGACAGGGACGGAAATCCGGCGTTGCTCGCCTATCCTGTGAGGGCGGCGCTTGAAACGGAACGCAACAAGACGCTCGGACTGACGGAACACGAGGCCGAAAGGTTGCGCAAGGGTGAGGTCATACAAAAGACCGTGGACGCGGACGGTGAAAAGACCCGGCAATACCTCCAGCTCGACCCGGAAACCAAGTCTGTCATCCACCGGCGCGTGACCGAAGTCCGCCTGGAGCAGAAACTCAAGGAGATGGAGAAGGTCAACGACATCGAACTCGGCACATTGCAGAAACAGCAGGCGCGCGAGGGCAAGCCCGTGGAACTCAACGTGGGCGGCGAAAAGGTGTCCGTCGGCGTCGACCTGAAGGAGCCGCAGGGCTTCAGGGTCATCAAGGGCGGCCTGAAGGAATGGGAACGCCGGAAGAAAATACGCTATGACGAGCTGCACCCGGAATACGTCGGGCTGGTGCAGACCGAGAAGAACCGTTGGGAACACAGGCAGGTCGTTGACAGGCAATCCGTTGAACGCGCCATAAGGCCGTCCGTCCCGAAAGAGGAACGCGGCAAGGGTCTTAAACTCTGAAAGGAACACAGTCATGGCAAAGAAAGACAAACAGGAACCGGCCGACGGAATGCTCCGGCAATTCGACGCGCTGAAAGAAAAGCACCCGGACGCACTGCTGCTGTTCAGGATGGGAAGCGTCTATGAGGCATACGAAAAAGACGCGGTGAAGATGGCCGCCATCCTCGCCATTGACATCGCCGACAGGATACTCCCCGACAGGAAGCTGAAAGTCGCCTCGTTCCCAATCCCTGAACTTGACACGCACCTGCCGAAACTCATCCGCTCCGGGGCAAGAGTAGCCTTGTGCGACCGGATTTCAGATACTGTCAGGAAAAAGGCCGACAGGCAGGACAAAGGAAAAACCATTTCAAACGATACAGACATGGCAAGGAAAAAGAAAGAACAGGCCGTGCAGGAAAAGCCTGCCCCGACCGTGAAGGAGACGGCCGGGGAGAAACCTGCCGAAAAAGAACCGGAAGTGAAGGCCGGGGCAGCGTCCAAGACAGAAGACACGCCCGGACAGGAGAACAAGGCCGGAGCCGCGAAGGAGCGCAAGCCGCGCGAGCCCCAGATGGTGACCGCCGACGGCGGAAAGGTGACGCACGGCCACGCTTACCAGAGCAAGGCCAACCCGGAGGACTGGTACTTCACGGCCAAGATTGACGGGAAGCAGCTCAAGCCCCAGAAGATGGACGCCGCCGACCTTGCGGCCTACCAAAAGAAGGAACTGACCGTGCCGCAGCTCATGGAACGGTACTACCCCACGAAGCTGATGCCGAAAGTGCCGGAGGAGTCCTACAGGTTCCCACGGCAGATGGAAGGCCCGGAGGGCACCGTCGCCATCGAGAAGTTCAACGTCTACAAGGAAAAGGACGAGCAGCGCCCGGACTTCGGCAAGTACAAGTTCTACGCGCAGGTCGGCGACGCGAGGATGTCCGCCGTGGCCTCACGGCAAGACCTGAACGCCTATTTCGACCGCGTGGCGACCCCCGTCCAGTTGGTGGAAAAGAACTTCGGGGAACGCCTGCACCTCAAGTCGGCCTACGAGAAATACCAACTGCCGGAAGGCGTCGACCTGAAAGGCGTCCGTGTCGCAAAGGACAGGGCGGACAACAAGTGGAAGGTCTCGGCCGACCTGGGCGACAGGGGCCAGACGGCCAAGCACGAGATTTCCTTCGACGACGGCTATTCGCTCTTCAAGACGAAGACCGCCACACGGGAACAGATAGCCGCCAAGTACCTCAGCGCGGAAATCAACGGACTGCTCGCGGCACCGGCCGTCAAGGCGGAGAAGTCCGTCTCAATGAAAATGTAGCGTATTGACAGGCAAGAGTTTGGAATAAATTATTAAACGAAAGGTAAAAGACATGACACCGACAAAGACATACGAAGAGCTTGTGGAACTACTCCAGGAAGGCCGCATCGGCCACCTGCAATTCGTTCAGGAAAGCGGCAACGCACAGGATTATAAGGAATGGTGCCGCTCGCACGGCACGGAAGAGTGCGACGAGTCCGCCGAGTTCTACATCGAGCAGACGGAGGCGGAAATGATGGACAGGCAGACAATCGACGACGAGGACTATGGCATCTGGCTATAACACTACCGGGCAGGCGGCACTCGACCGCTTCACGGAGATGATGATTGGGCGCATGGAGCAGATGAAGTCGTCCGACTGGAAAAAGGGCTGGATTGGCGGAGCTTCGGACTATGCCGGACTGCCCCAGAACGTGGGAGGACGCAACTATTCCGGCTCCAACTCGTTCTTCCTGCAACTGCATACGGCGGCGAAGGGCTACCGACTGCCGGTTTACCTCACCTTCAAGCAGGCGCACAACCTGAAAGCCCATGTGCTCAAGGGCGAAAAGGCGTTCCCGGTCGTGTATTGGGACATGATGGTCAGGGACAAGGACGGGAAAAGGATAAGCGCCGACGAGTACCGGGCCATGACAAAGGAAGAGAGGAAGGACATGGAAACCATCCCCTTCGTCAAGTCGTTTCCCGTATATAACGTGGAACAGACCAACCTCGCCGAGGCACAGCCGGAGAGGATGAAGAAACTTCTTGACAAGTTCAAGGTTCCCGAACTCCGCGACACGGAGGGCATGTACACCCACGCCGCCATTGACCGCATGGTCGAGACGCAGGGCTGGCTGTGCCCGATACAGGCCGACAGACGCGAGAACGGGGCGTACTATTCCCCCTCGCGCGACATCGTGGTGGTGCCCATGAAGGCGCAGTTCAACACGGGCGGCACCCCGGAGGAGACATACCGCGGCGGCATGGAGTATTATTCCACCATGCTGCACGAGATGGCCCATTCGACCATGACGCCGGAGAGGTTAAACCGCGACGGCACGGGCAGGTTCGGCGACCCCAAGTACGCGAAGGAGGAGCTTGTCGCCGAGCTTACGGCGGCGATGATAAGCCACTCGATGGGCTTCGACTCCCGGATAACGGACAACTCGGCTGCCTACCTGGACTCGTGGATAGGCGTACTGAGGAAAGAGCCGAAGTTCATCGTTTCCGTCATGGCGGACGTGAACAAGGCTTCCGACATGATACTCGACCGTGTTGACAGACAACGCCTTGAACTCGGCGAACAGCCATATCTCGCCAAGAACGACCCGTTCCAGCCGTTGGGGCCTGACGAGGAAGTGCCGTTCCGCAACGCCTCGATAGTCAAGACCCGTTCCGGCGGCTACGCCATCCGCGCCTCCTACGGCGGCGTGGAACTCGGCCTGAAACCGGTGACGAAAGGCACGGCAAGGACTTACTTCCAGCTTACGGACATGAAAGACAAGGCGGCGTTCCTCGACATGACGGCGCGCAAAACCTACGGACAGGAAATAGCGTCTATGGCACAAGCACAGAAAACCGGTGCCAAGATGGGAATATAATAAGTAGAATCCATAATGCCCATGCCAGACTACAAGGTAAACTTCAAGGAAATGAAATCCCGAGTGGGGATTGACGACATCGCCTACGCCCTCGGCTACCGCCTTGACCGCAAGGCCGGCGTGGGGCGTTACATAGAGCTTGTGCTCGGCGAAGGCAGGGAGAAGCGCGACACCATCATCGTCAGCCATCCCAATGACAAATCCGCTCAGACCTTCTTCCGACGTGACGGTTCCAAAGGGGATGTGGTCACGCTCATACGCGAGAACCTGGACGCCTTCTTCGTCACCGGCAAGGACGAGTGGCAGAAAATCGCAAAGGTGATGGCACGCTTCGCCAATATGCCCGAACCGGAATACAGGGATGACCGCGAGTACGTGAGAATGGCAGGACATACCCAGGTCTTTGACGCTACGCGCTACGAGGTGAAGCCGGTGGATGCGGATAGCCTCCCAGGTATTTTCACACGGCGCGGCATCTCCAAAGACACGGTGGCGGCTTTCGCACCTTTCATCACCCTGATACGGGATAAAAGGAACGGAAAGTTCGACGGGTACAACATAGGTTTCCCTTATACCGATACCGAAGGCAAAATAAAAGGCTACGAGATACGCGGACACGGCGGTTACAAGTCAAAGGCCGCAGGCACGGACTCCTCCACGGCGGCGTGGGTGGCCGACCTTTCCCCGGACGGTGCGGTCAGGAGTGTGTTCTTCTGCGAGTCGGCCCTGGATGCGATGGCCTTCTACCAAATCAACAGGGTACGGATCGGCATGGATGCCGCCCTCGTGTCGCTCGGCGGCACCTTCTCGGACAAGCAGGTCACCGGCGTCATGGGGCGTTTCCCCGAAGCGCGCGCCTTCGACTGCTTTGACAACGACCTCGCCGGACGCATCTACGGGTTGCGGATGATGGCGCTGTTGGAAGGCATCCCGATGAGAATCAGCAAGGCGGACGGAGGACTGCTTGTAGAGGCAAAAGGAAAATCATTCACGCTTGACACGGACAGGCCGCTGCCTGCGCAGGTGGGCAAGCACCTTTCCATCCGCTACAGGATGGGGCAATGGCCGCCGCCAAAGGCGTTCAAGGACTGGAACGACTGCCTGATGAACAGGCCGATGGAACCGGTGATGTCCCCATGCAAGAACGACCGTGACACGGGCCTTGCGGAACGCAGGAGTCCCGGCATGAAACTTTAACGACATTGATTATGACACCGACAACAATGAACAGAAGCAAGGCCGCCGTCCTGACGGCCATACTGTGCCTGGCGACCGGAGGGCTTCCGTGTCTTGCCCAGCAGACCGACCCGGCACTGACGGCGGCGGTCATCGCGCAGACGGCGGAGCTGAACAGCATCCACAGCAAGCGCAAAAAGACGCAGGAGAAGATAATCGCCGCGGAAACGGCCGTGACGCTGGCACTCGACAGGGTACACAGCGTGGAGGACAAGATGCTCGAATACCTCTCCAACGCACAGGGCGCCATGCAAAACCTCTACCAGATAAAACGTGCCGGGGAGCTGGTGCTGACCGAGATACCGCAGAACTGCAGCCTGCTGGCGAAGTCTGTCGCCGGGAACCTCAAGGGCACGGCCATCGCCGCCATCGTCTCTGACGAGCTGGCGGACGCGGCCACGCAGATGGCCGCCCTGTACCCGTTCATGAAGCAGCTCGTGACCTCCGGCACATACGACGTCACGGGCGCGGACGGTGGCAATGAGAAGCACAAGGTCAACCTGCTCAGCTCGGCGGAGAGGTACTACATCGCCAACGAGGTGGTCACAAGGCTCGAAGCCGTCAACACCGACCTGTTCATACTGGCGTGGCAGGTACGCACGCTGTCATGGAACGACCTGTGGTTCTCCCTCGACCCGGAAGGATGGGCCAGCGTGATGTCGGGAAAGAACATCATCGGCGGCATCGTCGCCGAATGGAACAGGGGTTTCAACTGACAGACAACATTACAAGGTATAAAAACAAAAAATACTATCATAATGGAAACGGAAAAGAAAATTATCGGTCGCTGCCCGTTGTGCGGCGGAAACGTGGTGAAGACCTGCAAGGGCTACCGCTGTGAGAACAACATGGGGGAAAAGGCGTCCTGCGTGCTGAACGTCAACGGCATCATCGGAAACAGGAAGATGTCGGACGGGGAAATATCCTCCTTGCTGGCAGACCGCCGCATCCTGCTCGACGGCTTCGCCACGAAGGAGGGAAAGACGTTCCCGACCGTCCTGGAACTGGCCGGTGACGGGTCGGTGAACATGCGGCCCGTGGTGGGCAGGTGCCCCCATTGCGGCGGAGACATCCTCGTGGGAAGCCGGGCCTTCAACTGCTCGAACTACGGCCGCGAGGCGGAACCCTGCACGTTCTCGATATGGAGGAACATCGGCGGACACCAGCTCACGCTCGCTGAAGTGGAGGAAATCTGCACGAAAAGCATCACTTCGTCGGAAGTGGAGATGTACCGTGAGGACGGTTCGGTGTACCGCAAGCGGCTCGGACTCTCACCCGACAGGCTTCAAATCATAAAAATATGAACCATGAGACAGAAAAGGAAAACGTATTCAGGTGCAACGCTTGCCTGCACGTTGGCGTTGTTGTCGGGCTTTGCCTTTGCAGGCTGTACGCCCTCTCCGCAGGAACGGGCAAAGGAAGTGGCTGTAAAGGCGCTGGAGGCGTCGGTTGACAGGCCGGGGACGATAAGGATACACGCCGTCAGCAAGGCGGACTCGGTCTTCGGCAGGGATTATGTGTCGCAGGACGAGAAGGTGGCCATCTCGATGGCCATGATGCGAATCAACGAGAGGATAATGAAGGAGACCGACGGGTTCGAGAACTTTGACATACGGGACAAGGCGACGGCGGCGCTCATGGAGAGGCAGATGTCGGCCATGTCGGTGCTGCGTTCCCTCTTGCCGGGCACTTCCACGGGAAACGACCCGAAGGACTTTTCCGGTTGGAAGGTCAAGATAGAATATGAGGCGCAGGCGGAAAACGGTAGCCCGTACCGTTCCGAATACTGGTTCATCCTCGACAAGGACGCCGGTTGCGTCGTGAAGTCATTTGAAATACCATTGCCATGAAGATGAGAAGCATTTTACCCATAATGGCACTGGGCGGACTGTTGATCGCCTCCTGCGACTGCACCCACGAAACGGAAGCGCCGTTCGCCTCTTCCCTCGCCGTAGGCAGCGTGGTGTGTTCCGACGGTTCCGTACTGGCAGGCGACGAGTTCGGAAAATCCGGCAAGGAGGCCGTGGGCGTCGTTTTCCATGTAAACAGTAACCCGGAAATTGAAGGGCTCGGCTATGCCGTCTATATCCGCGACATGGAACCGCTGGCGTTCGCCGACAGCCTCGGCGTGGATCAGGGCACGTCCGCCTCCGTTACCGCCGAGGACGGGAACGCGAACACCTACGCGCTTTTCACCTCGGAGGACGTTTCCTCGCCGATGGCCGGGAAGGTGTTCGACCTTTGGACTTACGGCCAGTCGGCATACATACCCTCCGTGCGCCAGCTTGCCCTGCTGTTCAGTGTGAGGCAGCCGGTCAACGACCGGATGGCCGCCGTGGGAGGCGACCCGATAGACCTCGGCGCGGACGGCTGCTGGCTGTGGTCTTCGACGGAAGTGGAAGGCCAGAAGGAGGAAAAGGCGTGGCTTTACTCCATGCAGTCGGGCGTGATACAGGAAACCCCGAAAGACCAGCCACACAAGTTCAGGCCGGTCATCACCATCTACCATGTAAAATAACATTCACCCATAAAATTTTTTGTCATGAGAGAACTGATAGGACAACTTGAGACCGAAATGGAAAAGTTCCTGAAAAACGCCAAGGCACAGCTTGACGGAGGGAACAAGGCGGCCGGACTGCGTGCCCGTCGCATATCAATCGACATGGAACCGAAGCTGAAGCTGTTCCGCAAACTGTCGCTGGACGTGTCAAAGGGCAAGTGACAGGACCGTCAGGCGTACACCTCTGCTTTCTACGTTGGAAAATCCCGGTGCATGAGAATGTGCATCGGGATTTTTTCGTCATCATCCTTTCATAATCCCCTGTTTCCTGCACGGCATCCGGCTCCGTGTGTTTTTCCGATACAAAGTTACGGGGGCGTGCCGGCTGCAAACGGCGCGTGGCTTGGCCATGTCGGAAAACGTCCGGCAGCCTTCCGCGATTTGTACCAAATCGGGTATTCCGTACCTTTTCCGACGGCCACGTTTGCATTGTGGCACATCGCCCCTCCGTTCCACAAAATACCGTAAAAACATCCCTGGAGCGAGAAGCCGCAAGGCTTCAAACAAAAGGGAAAAGAATTGAAACTGAACCATTAAAACATTACGGACATGAAAGGAACGGAACGATTTAAGGAGACAATCAAGTGCTACCTTGACCAAAGGGCGAAGGAAGACGAGCTTTTCCGCGCCAGGTACGAAACGACCACACGCACCATTGACGATGTGGTGACTTTTATACTCAACGAAGTCAAGAACTCCGGCTGTTGCGGCTTTGCCGACGATGAAATCTACTCGCTTGCCGTACACGCAATAGACGAGCCTGACCTTGAAATAGGGAATCCGTTGCAGTGCGGCGTGGTGGTCAACCACCATGTGGATCTGACCGAGGCGGAAAAGGCGGAGCAAAGGACGCTCGCCCTCAGACGCTATCAGGAAGAGGAACTGCGCAAGCTGCAGGCACGCAACCACCGCCCGAAACCGTCAAGGACGCAAGAGAACAGCCAACCGCAACCATCACTTTTTGACAACTTTTGAGCCATGAAACCGAGAAGCAGATTTCAAATGGCGGTGGCGGCTTCCAACGAGAAGCTGTCCGCCATTAGCCCGAAGGCAGTTGAATGGGCAGTAAAAAACACCATACGCCATATTGCGTTCCGCACCTCAAAGCGCAAATGTACCTGCGGCGACTGCGGACAGAGGTTTGACCACGAGGGAAAAGACAAGTTTGCCCGTTGCCCCCATTGCGGCCACAAGTTGGAAGTGGCGGACACGCTCATGCGGAAAAAGGAGGAGTCCGTTTATTTTTCCACCATAGAGAGGGTTGACGGCTTCCACGTGCAGAGGGTGTTCCGGCTGACCGCAACCGCACGCAAGGGCAAGGAACTGGAGGCATGGCAGAGGGAAGTGTGCCGTCTGTGGCTGGACAAGGACGGAAAGACAGCCGTCACATCAAGGATGAGACTGTCGGGGTATTACGTTGACAACTTCAACTATTTTTCGGACATTGAGCTGAGGAAAATGACAGACGTCCATTGGGTCATATCCAACACATACGTATATCCGCATTATTCCACCATTGGCGTGCTAAGGCGGAACGGCATGAAAGGACGGCTTCCCGACTGCCACCCGGCAAGGCTGGCACAGGCGCTCCTTTCGGACAGCCGCATCGAAACGATGGTGAAGGCGAAAGACTACAAGGCGGTGGAATACTTCATAGGGCGCAAGTACGAGCTTGACCGTTGTTGGCACTCTTACAAGATAGTGAGGCGACACCGCTACATGCCGAAGGATTACGGGATGTGGTGCGACATGGTAAGACTGCTCGAAAGGTGCGGACGCGACACCCGTTCCGTCAGGTACATCTGTCCGAAGAACCTCAAGGCCGACCATGACAGGTGGCTTGCAAAAGTCACGCAAATGGATGAGAAGCGCAGGAATGCGGAACAGATGGAAAGGGCAAAGGCAAGGGGGCATGAGGCGGACTTTTGCAAGGATAAGTCGCGTTTCTTCGGGATAGTCCTAAGCGACAACGACCTCGAAATATCCGTGCTGGACTCCATCAAGGCGTACCGTGCGGAGGGTGAGAAGATGAAGCACTGTGTGTTTTCCGGCGAGTATTACGCCAAGCCGGACAGCATCATCCTTTCGGCACACGACCGTCAGGGCAACCGCATCGAGACCGTCGAGTTCTCAATCAGCCGTGGCAAGGTGGTGCAGAGCCGTGGGGTGTGCAACTCCAACACGGAGTACCACGACCGGATAATAGAGCTTGTAAACAGCAATGCCCACCGCTTCTTGAAGGCAGGGGGAATGACATAGTTCCTTTTCATGTTCTGACACCGCCCTGCGCCGTGAGGCGTGGGGTCGGTGACATATTTCTTTGAACGTGCGGTACAAGGCGGCTTGTCACAGCAATGTATCTGCGAAAAACAGTAAATGCCGCAGGCATTTCAACAGATATGAATTGAATATATGCTTGCGGCATTTATTGTAAAAATGCAAAAATATGTCGGTAATGATGTGTCATGTCCCGAGATTCACGGTCTTTTCCATTCCCTGGACAAGCGTCAGCTTTGCAGTCCCGTCTCCTGCAATCTCCACCTTCGAGTATTTCGCCTCGACCACGACCTTGCCGTCCAGCATGAGCACGCCCCATTGGTGGGGATTTTCTTCGAAGGCACAATAGTCACCGACCGGTTCCATGATGCTCCGGTAAATCGGCGGCACGATGACGCGCCCGTCAAGTCTCAGCCCCCATTTGCGTCCCGATTGGAAAGGTACGACGTTCCGCATGTCTGCCAGCCGTGCCAGCCGCCGTTTCTCCCGTTCCCGTCTCTCTTTTTCCGTCCGAATGGTCATACGCCTTGCCGCTTCGGCCTGAAGGCGCGGTATTACTGTGTCGAAACTCTCATCCTCCGCCTTCGGTTTTTCGCAGGCGACATACCGTTTCCCGGTGTTTTCACTTACGTGGTAATATATTCCCTCAGTGTCCTCCACGATTATGCTTCCGTCGGTCAGCAGGCCGCAATAGTGGTAATAGGTATCGTAATCTCCGGCCAGCAGGCACACGTTGTCGTGCCCCCACAGGGCATCCTCTTCATTGACCTGTCGGCATTTCGGGGAGGAGTAGTAATCGCATATCCGCAGGTAAAAGCCGTAGTTGAACAGGCTCTTGTCACTGGATACAATATTTTTGTCCGACTGTAAGATATTCCTTCCACCTCCAGCATCTGCACCTGCCCGAAGTCCAGCACCTTGGGCTTACTTGAATATAACACGCCGTTCAGCAGGTCGATGTATGCCTCCCTGCCGTGATTGTCCGACACGGCGAGGACATGTTCTTTCAGGAACTTTGCAGTCTTGTATCTGTCCAGCCGCATTTTCAAATTCCCGTACTCATCCACAATTCCAATGTGCCCGTCCTTGAAGCGCACGGCGGCAAGATTTCCATCCGTGCCGAACACTTCGGTGTATTGCGGTAAGGCTGTAATCTTATCGCCACGTTTCAGACCGTACAGTCCGTTCGCTCTGTCCTTGATGGCACGCAATGCGCCTTGAACTGTCAGCGTGCGAAAATCATCATCGTTGTTCAAGCAGTCAAGCAATCTGTCATGCGTCATCACCACTTCGAGGGCATCGTCCTGACGCAAGGTTTTGTCTGCATTTTTCTCCATTACGGCACAACTATATTCCGTCCTTGCGGCATTGATATTTCCTTTTCCGGCCAGCCTGCCTTCGAACATCGCCTGCCAGTCACGGTCGGCCATCGGAAGTCCGAACAGACGATAAAGACCTACGTTGTCTATCAGCATACAGCTTTCCTTGCCATTGACCTTGCGCAGTCCGCGTCCCACCTGTTGCAGGTATTTGGCAAGCGAAAGCGTAGGCCTTGCCATCTGCACAAACTCAACATCGGGACAGTCGAAGCCTTCGCTGAAAACATCGACATTCACCAGTACCTGAATACTGCCTTGTCTGAAATCTTCCACCAACCGCTTGCGCACATTGGCCAGTGTCCTGCTGTCAATGGCCACGGCGTTCATGCCTTTATTTTTATAGTATCCGGCAATGTTCCTCGCGTGGTCGATGCTTATCGCATAGACAATGCCTTTCTTGCCATCGGCATACTGCTTGACGCTTTCATAAAGCCTCTCAATGCTTGGCCGCTTGTTCAGCACGGCGTTCATCTCTTTCACCTGAAAGTCACCATCCGCCCCGCGCTTCTGCAGGCTGTCAATCAATCCTTGTTCCTTGCTGTCCGGCCTGATGGAAACATAGTCAAATGCCGAAAGCCAACCATGACGGATGAAGTCGGCGATGCTGTCCGAGGTCACAAGCACATCAAACAAGTCTGTAAAACCCTTTCCGTTCAGCCTGCATGGCGTGGCGGTCATGCCTAATTTCTTCGCATTGGGATAGCGCAACCACAATTCCTTGTAAGTCTCTGCAAGTGCGTGGTGTGCCTCGTCTATCACAATCAGGCTTGGCTTTTCGTCTTTCACATCTTTCCAATGCCTTGACAACCACTGAATAGACAAAACCTTGACAATACCAGTTTCTTTCCTTATCCCATACCTTGCAATCGTTTCCTCTATCTGTTGCACGAGTTCCCTGCGGTGCGCCACAATCCACACGCGACTGCCCGATTTTTCATTCTTAATTATTAATTGTTCATTTACGAGCGAAGCGAGTACAACCGTTTTTCCTGTACCTGTTGGCATCTGTATCATTATGGATATGTGCGTTTGCCATGAGTCAAGCACACGTAACTTGATTTCCATCTGGTAAGGACGAAGAATAATAGGAGAAAAAGTTTCCATTACAATATTATCACAATCACCAAGGTTTATAATTCAAGCGTGCTAAAACAGATTTTCATAAATGATACGCCATTATTCAGCTACAAAGCATCCTATTCTTGACTCTTCCATGCCTCTGATGCTCAATACGAACTATTGTGCTCCCTTACCACTATACACGTATAAGCCACTAACCAAGGAAAAACGGCGACATTTAAGTAGTAGTTATTAGATATAAGACGTGCGTTCTCTCAAACTTTTCAAGTAACTACTGCGTGGTCTATCATGCTGCCACAAATCATCACAGTCTTATCCCGTTGTTCTTTGCCGTAGGGCATAGAGCAAACTTGTTCTGCACTTTTTGTTTTATCGACCCTTCATCTATTTTTTATGGTCTATCCGTTAGAGGCGAATTTCTGTTTGTAAAACAATCATTTTTATTTACGTTTTCTGAGTAACGTATTTGCAAGCATAACGATGGGATTGCTGTTGCTTGTTGAATATAACTTTTTAGTTCTACGACATTCAATTCACGATCAATAGGAATTTGATTAAGTATTTCTTTGCCCTTTATGAGAATCGATTTAATGTCCCATACTTTTTCATCAAGCATATTTATGTAAGAAGAATCAAAATCAACAATTACAATACATCTATCCGAACTGCCTGGTATATAATAAAGTTTATCCTTATACTCTGCTAATGCTATTTGAATAAATTTACAAGAATTTTTAAATTCTGGATATACTAAAATATTTGCTACAGCATCTAACATATTTATTCCTTTTACGGAATCTCTGAATTGATTGGATTTATCAAAATACATTTCATACAAGATACCATTCAATATATGATTTTCACCTTGCCATATATATTTTCGTAAATTCGCGTATGAAATCTCTTTTTGACATTCAAATGCGCCACCTTGAGCAGCCTGTAACAAATTACGTCCTATTACAAATAAGTCGTTTTTATCCGTTAATATTTTGTAGATTCTACGTAATTTGCTGACAGCCGTATTTTGTGTATCATAAGTGTAACTTTTCAATCCTTTTATTATTTCATTCACGCTGTCATTCTGAGAAACATACGCCCCATCATTATAAGCAGTTTCCAAATAAGGTTTGTCGAAATAGGGATTTAACTGTCCATAATTGAAACAGAACTCTTCCGTCAGGCAGGAATACTCCCAAGGAAGTTGGAGATTGTCATATCCTTTATACACTTTGTTTCTTACCCTTTTGAACAAAGATTCAATAGGAAGATTCTCTTCTTCAATATTTTCCAATAAGGTCTTTGTATATGGACTATGGCCATCGGCGGCGTTGCCGTCCGATGCAGACTTTCCGACAGATGTTGAGTATGCTATGAACGTTTGAAAAGGTAGATGATTGGTCAGCCTCATTCCTAACAACGAGTTTTCAGGATTGGATATCAGGCCTCGCGCTAATTGATTCGGAGCATTTCTACAAGCATCAATGATTAAAATGTTCAACTGATCACCTACGGCATTAAGTTCTTGGCAAATATCGTTGATGGCTATAGATAACCTTTTTGTTTTGGACTCTTTTATGTTGAAAGCCGGAGTATCTTTCATTATCAGGTAGTCCGTTGCATCAATGTTCAATCCGTGTCCAGCGAAATAAACGATAGCAGCATCAGCCTTTTGCTTGACTATCTCCTGAGTAAACTCATCAAATGCAATTCCATATTCAGAATATGTCAAATTTTTCTTAATAAAAACCGTACACTTCAGTTTGTGTAACACAATTCCCATGGCATCTGCCTCATTTGTGGGATTGACAAGATTTCCATAATATGGGTCATCGTATTGTCCATTACCAATGACTAATGCTATGTATTTTTTTAATGCCATTACAATCTGAAACTATTAGATTATCAGACCTTTGATTGCATCCAACAATTCTTCCCTGTGACTGACCCAAGGCTTGTATTTGTGTGTCTTTGACTTTTCTATCAGTTCCGGCAAGTCTTTCATGTCCGTACAGATCAGCACATCATATTTGTCACGCATCAGCGTAGCGATTTCCATTTGGTGATTGTCTACGTGTTCCTCATATTCATGTAGGCGCGGGCAAACCACCAGGGGTTTGCTAAGTTCCATACATGAGATTATGGAGTTCACGCCACTATGGGTGACGACTACTTCCGCTTCGCTCATGTAGCGGTTGAAATCCTCGTTTGGAATAAGTCCCAAGTGGGTAAACTCCGGCTTTACCGGATAGAGTGCAGACTGCATTACTATTTCGTCAGCCTTATATCTGCCTTGTTCTACCAATTCGTTCAAGGCCGTGATGATACGCCCGAATGGAAACTTCTGTGTTCCAAGGGGGACAAACAATTTTATTTTGTCCATTGTTTCAATATGTCAAAGAACGAAAAAACAACTTTTCCCGTGTCAGAAAAGGTTGTTTATTTTTAATAAACACTTCCGCTATATATGGCTTTCGGATATACCTTTTTCATTTCCGGCCATTGTACGAAGAAGTAATCGGCAAACGGATAAACCATTTTACCTGTTACCGATTCGCTGTCCAGTTTGGCAAAACTCTCCACATAGATGATTCGTCGTTTGAATATACGTGCGAGCACACAAGTCGGATAAGATGCACCTGCACCTGTGGTTATTACCGTAGTGGGACGTTCAATCATGAAATAGATGAATGAGAGGATAATATTCCACGCGAATTTGAAGACAAAACTAATTCCTTCCCGTTCCTGTTGTATCAGGTAATGGTGCGGATGTCTCTTGACGGTTCCGGTAGATGCCGTGTTCTTTTCCGTGACGATGTAATATTGCTTGTCTTTCACGAGAGGAAGAAGCTGCATCAGTTCCATGAAATGTCCGCCGCAAGAACTGACTAAACAAACTTTTGATTTTTTATTGTTCATGGTAATATTATGTGTGTTGTTTTGTTATTTGTTTTTTAATGAATAATCGGGCATACCACATAGCTATGATATATGAAAGTAACAGACAAATTATTATTTCTACAAAAGACGATATTTTCCCTTTAGTTATATACATTATAATCTGAAATATCAATATATGCACCAAATACCATTCGTATGAAAATCTGTTTGTATAACTGAAAAAACTGTTGATAATCCCTATACCAGCTTTATAGATAATCAGGGCCAACGAGGTATATCCGATGAGTGATGGAATGTCATTGTATAGTCTCCAGGGGAATCCTGCCCATCCCATTGCACCCGTCATTACCATTGCAATCACGCAGGCCGGAATGAGGTATCTCCATTTCGGAATGTTCAGAGCTGACGGACGTTCCCGATACAGCTCCGCCAGCTTCATGCCCAGGCAGAACTCCCATAGATATTGCAGGAAGAAACTGTTCCATACGCGCTCTTCACCCAATCCCAGTATGCCTACGATTGTCGCCCACAGCAGGCTGATGGCGAGAGCAACCCAATACCCCCCCCTATTAAGTTTTATTAACTTTACGATAAAAGGCCAGGCGATGTAGAACTGAATAATGGTTGAGATGAACCACATTTGTCCTCCCATGAAACTTTCCAATTCAGGCACAAACATCTTGAACAGAAGCAGATTGCCTAGTAGGGGCATCAACACCTCCTGTCCCTGGTATAACATCCAGCAGGCCGTGGCCAGACAGACAACAGCCATCGGCCAATAGATGCGTCCAAAACGTTTTTTCAGGAAAGCCTGATAGCCCAAAGGTTTATTCAGGTAAGACAGGTACAGGCCAAAACCGCTGCACAGGATAAATACATGCACCCCCGCACCACCGAAAGACGTGGCCTTCATTGCCCAACTTGGCAACGAATAACTTTGCAATAAATGCATTATCACGATGCTGAAAATGGAATAACCACGAAGAAAGTTAACAATGTCCAGTCTTTGTGTCATAATTAATTAATTGATTAACAATTCCGACGGCATAAGAAATACTATATCTATCACGGAAGAGTTTTCGCGCATTTTCAACTAATTCTTTTTGTAATTTTCTATCTTCCATAAGTTGTATAGCCTTTGAGATGAGTTCTTCGAAAGTATCCGCTTCAATATAATGTTTACCAGGAATCATTGTCCGATCGGTTACACTTCCTTTAATTGCTACAATAGGTTTTCCGTATTGTACAGCTTCGGCTATTTTCAGTTTAAAACCGCCTCCTACCAATTCTGGTACAATTGAAATCCTTGCCTTTTCATAATATGGGATAACCGAATCAACAGTTCCTGTCATATATATACCAGGATAATGTTTGTTAATGTATTCTACATCTCTTTTATTTGCTCTACCAACAATCATTAATTCATAGCCGCTTTCTTTAAACAATGATATATTTTGAGCATGAAGCAAAAATTGGAGATTAATAAATTTAGGCTCCCAATGAAAAGCTCCACAAAGAATGAATTTATCTTCTATCTTATCTGTTGATAGATGATGATTATCTATATCTATAACAGGAGGAAGGACTTCTATTTGTTTCCCTTGTAATATTTCAGAAAACAATTCTTTGTCCACATCACAGATTGTTGTTAAGGCATCGAATTGAGTAAGGTATCTCCGTTCGTAATACTTCGTTTTCAAATAATCACAATAATAGGCTAATTTTTTTATCCAGTTATGTTGGTATTTGTATGTAGATTTTGATAATTGCGACTCTACATTGTGAGATATAAAGATTTTAGTGCCTTCATATTCTTGAATATATTCTATCAGATAGGACAATCTAAACATGTTTATGATAATGGCATCATATTTCTCTTTGTTTAGGATATCTCTCACTGTTTTTATCATTTGAGAAGTCTTCCTGTTTGCTATCATTGCGGGATACTTGGAAAAGCCTATTGCAAGAATATTTTTATAAACAAAAGGCACATATGTTAATCTGTCTGCAATCTTTTCAAGCAAAGAATAATTTTGGGCTCTGTCCTTGGCTTCTTCAAAATATGAAACGACATGGAGATACACATCTTCACAATGTTTTATACTATTGATTATATTCCATGAATATAAATCATCTCCACGAGAAGCCTTTTCAGGATTCCCGTATGTAACAAATAAAACCCTTTTCATTTGATAAAATTAAAATTGAATTTATAAACAGTTAAATATTTTCTCCCATTTATCTACAATCTGTGAAACTTGGTATTGTTTGCAGCTATTCATTCCTGCTTCAGCCATCTTTTCTCGCTTATCGTCATCTGTCATAAGTATTGATAATGCCTTGGAAAAAGCTTTAATATCGCCATCAGGTACAATCATGCCATTTTCACCATTTGTAATTATGTCATGCAAAGATGAATAGGCATCCATTGCAATTGGGACAACTCCATTCTGCAGGGATTCTACTAGTGTCATAGGGAAACCTTCATAAGCTGAAGTCATCACGAACAGCGAAGCTTTTTTGTAATAAGGTAATGGATTTTGATAGCCTTCTAAAAAAACACGAGCTAGTTCAAGTTCTTTTACCACCTGTTCGTAAAGAGGTCTGCTTGGTCCATCCCCAACAATTTGCAATTTCCAGTCTTTCAATTCATCTTTTGTCTCAATATACTTCCATGCACGTAGGATTCTTGAGACCTGTTTGTGCTTTTCTAATAGACGCCCAACATATAATACTGTTTTTTCTTTTAACTCCCATTGTATCGGTTCTTTGACTTGATAAACTAACGGGTTAAAAACAAAATCTGTTTTTCGTACGATTTCTTTTCTTGATTTACGTTCATTTCTATAAAACTGTAGAAAAGACGGAGCAAGAAATACCAGTAAATCGGAATGAGTGAAATATTTATCCAAAGAATACAGATGTTTTTCTTTTTCTACAAACCGATATAATGGTTTAACCATACTCCAAAGTTTTTCTTTCAGACCTGAGAAATTAAAAACTTTATGCGTATCAGGATCCATGTGTAGACATTTTATCACCTTAACTCCTGTTTCTTTTCTTACTTTATCGACAAATTCTACAGGCCACCATTGATTTATAAGTATATCTATCTTGTTCTGAACAACTATTCTCTTTACGAGAGTTGCCACAGAACTAATCAAATTAGATTTAACAAAGAATTCCGATGAATTTTCATCGAACGGGATATTGGAAAGTAATACCTGATGTATTCTACCGTCCAATTCAGCATCTTTTTGAACAGACTCTTTGGTATAAATTACATATATTTCATGACCACGTTTAACCAATTCATTAGCTAAACATTTTGTGACGGTTTCTCCACCACCATAAACAGGCCAAATTCGGTGCAAAAAAGCAATTCTTGTCATCGGTTTTTATTTTTATATGCTTTGTATAAGACAATTAAAATTATTCCAATAGTTATCTATCGTAAAGTGGCTTGCCCGTTTACGCGCTTCTGTTGACATTCTTTTGCGACATTTTATATCCGAAAACATGAAAGAAACGGCTTCAGAAATTTTATCTGAAAGAGTTTTATCTGCATTCAGAAGAATTGCACAATGTTCATTAACAACTTCTGGAAGTCCTCCTGTTTTTGTCGCAATAACTGGCAAACCTGCCGCCATTGCTTCCAATGCGGTTAGAGCGAATGGTTCTTCCCATAAGGAAGGAACAACAGCAATGTCTGCGATAGCATAATAATCTGGAATAGTTTCATAGGGAACAAAACCCGTAAAAAGGACTCTATCATCAAGTTGTTGTGCAATGTCCTCCAGTTCTTTGATAAAACTACTTTTTTTTGCGCCGGAATAAAACGAACCACCAACAACTAAAAGTTTTATTCGGCTATTTTGAATATGGCTTATTCCTATGAGAAGTTCTTTTATACCTTTATAGGGTTGCAAACGTCCTGTATAAATTACAACAAAATCTTCTCTCTTTAGGCCAATTTTCTCTCTGATTTTTTCACGCTCATCGCCTATCGCCTGATAGAATTTGCCGACATCAATACAATTGTAGAACAGCTTTGCCTTCGCATCATTGGTATTAAATATCCCCATCACTTTCTGCTTGATAAATTTGCTTATACAGAAATAATAGTCTGTACATTTGTTTATCGATGTAGATATGTTTTTTTCTTCTGGTATGTTATGGTAATGCTGTACTATTCTTGAGCCAGGGAAATTCTTGTGGAGTTCAATGGCGTATTTGGGTGCATTCTCAAGAACTATGACATCAATATGTCCACGTATTCTTATGTCTTTGATAATTTGTCGGAGAAAATAGTTCTGAAAATCATATCCAGACAATTTAGACTTAACCATTCCCCACAGACGATATAGTATCGTTTGAATTTTATGGTTAATCCCGTCCATGTGTATGAAGACAAAAGTAGTAAATCTGTACTTTTTACTGCATATTTTGGCTTTTTCTTCATAAGGAGAATACACAACCATTTCATATTCACCATGTAACTCATTTTGGTCTAAAAGTTGTTGAACCAAATTTTCCACAGCTCCACCTTTAGTGGCTGGAATTGGGAGAACACCGCATGGAATAAATGCAATCTTCTTCATTAGATAAGTGCTATTTTATACAATTTGAAAGAAACTCCTCGGACTCATGCCTTATTTTATTCCACTTCATGCTCACCATTTCATAATCAATATGCGTTACGGTGACATCAGTATGCATGTCTACAAATCTTTCACTTAATCCGAATAAGTTGAGTAACTCGGCAGATCGGCTGGCAATTCCTCCCGTATTAATGCAATAAAAATCTTTTTTATATGACAATGACAAGGCGCATCCATGAAAAGATGTCGAGATAACTAAATCAGCGTTCGCTATATAGCCTAAAAATTCTTCTACTGATGCATCTTGTATAAGTTTGGCCCGGTTCTTCATGGCTATATCGCAGGATATTGCCACAACATTCTTGCCCATTCTTTCCGCCATTTTCTCGGCGAAATTTAATATATCATAGTTCGTGGCATCGTAAACCAACACATAATTTTTAATTCTTGGCTTTTTATGTATCGCTCTAAAAACATTATTGCCTACAAGCAATGTCGGATCCAATGTTTGTTGACAATTCTTGTTCAATAATTTATCAAGGGTCAGCTTGGCACTTTGCTCCCTGACAGATATGGAATCCAATTTGCTTAGACAGGTTTTGTATAGTAAGTTTGTTCTATCATCTATGTCAGATAAATTACCGCAACTGACTGCATAAGATACAATCTTTTTACAACCAAGACCTTCTCCCATATAATAAGAATCATAATCAGTCAGATGTGTATTCCATACTTGGTCACTACCGATAATAACCATGTCTAAATTGGGTACTTCAGATGTTGATATGGTTTGTATATAAGAATTGACAAATTTTGAGAACTTTTCGTGTTTCGTTCTTCTAAGATTATAGCATACTATATTTTTTATGTACCCTTTTATTTTGTCAGTAGTACTCCTTTTTGTAAAACGTTTTTTATATACATACGTAGGACAATAATCTATAAAACAGACTGTATGGCCTAAACTTCTCAGATAATAGGATAAAGCATATGCCTGCAGCATAGCACCGTAGTTGTCTGTTTTGTGAAATGTCAATATTCCTATCTTCATTCGTTAATAACTTGTTTAAAATATTTTGATATATTAATACGTTTCTTTTCTATAAAAATGAATAAGGATAACAATTTTCGTTTAGCTGTAAATGATGCTATTGATGATATGAACTTTAATGAACTAATTGGTAAGAAAGGCTTCTTTACGTCTCTTGAACGGAGAAAACCAAGGACAGAATCTGAGTCTATTTTGATTTGTTTGTTTTCTGCATATAACAATCGGTTAATAATCCAATAAAATACTAATTGCCAGGTATAATTCTGCGTAAAGTTTTTAAACCTTGTATCTCCCTCAATTTCGTTCAGAGCCTTATAATACATATCGGCAATTGATAAATAAAATTCGCTGGGATATTTCCTATTGGTCAATGATGAATTATGTATGACATAATGATGTCCAGAAGTTTCAAGTACATTAGTTTTTTTCACATATCTCATGTATTGGAGGAAAAACACACCATCTTCAGCAAAATTGCATCCTTCAACGAATCTTAAATTATTTTCTATTATGATTGAACGCTTAAACAGCCTATGCCATAAATAACCATTATGGGCATTCTTTTTATATTGCAACATTTCAATGACTTCATAATTCTTCAACTTATGGTTTGCTTTAAACTTCACGTTTTTTATTTCTCCCGTATCCGTGTAATCCGTAGCAAAACCTTGAATTATCAAATCATAGTTTTCTGCATCTTTAATGAAATTTGAAAGATAATCAGGTTCAATCCAGTCATCTGAATCTAAAAAATAAATCCATTGCCCTGATGCTTTCTCGATTCCTACATTCCGAGCCTTACTTACTCCAGAATTTGATTGATGTATAGCTATTATTTTTTTATTCTGTGACTCGTACCAATCTATTATTTGGGAGGAATTATCTACAGAACCGTCATCTATTAATATCAGTTCAAAATCATCAAATGATTGTATTAATATACTTTCAATGGCTTTTTTTAAAAAGCATTCAGCATTATATATTGGTATAATTACAGATATTTTTGCCATTTCTATTTATTTGATTGGTTTTAATTATCATATATGCAACTAATGCCCAGATAATAGTATTTCCTTGCCTTAAAAATTCTGCTGTGGTTATAGAACATAACAGCATATAAATCATCCAAGTATTCAAATAAATACATTCTTTATTTGTCCTTTTTAAAGCACATGCAATAGTACAATATAAAAGTATTGCAATTGTTATAAAGCCCGAATAAAAAGATAACCCCAATATTCCCCAATCATTCCATTTTATTCCATAAGGGTCAAGCTGTTCTTGAAGTTTTTCTCCTTCTGAACCTGAATAGTACATTCCACATCCCAATATTTGTTCTGTAACATTATGAAAATGATCATGTAAGTAATAATTGAGCCCAATTATTCGTGCATAATCTTCATTTTGAAAATTATCAGTTTCTTGTCTAGTCTGAATGTCTCCAATTACATTCTGCCCATATTTTGTATTTATAAGTATAATACCGATAGAAACAAGTGCCAATAACGGTAATAATAGCTTGTGATTGAATCCTTTAATCTTGATAGTTAAGAATACTATACAAATTATTAATGCTACTAGCATAGTTCTGAATCCCATTAATGCAATAGGTAGAAAGCATAGAAGACAAAAAATTGCATTCTTCATATTCCATTTTAGAAGAATCTTATTATAAAATAGACAAAATCCGATTGAGGCTAAAGCTGTTCCTTGTAATCTTAATCTTGTATTAAAAATATTTTCGGACATAGCTTGTGTATCAAATATGAGTATAGGGAAAATAATCCATTGAATTATATAAGAAATAGAATATATTAAAGCCATATATGTTAAGACTTTTTCGGCGAGTTTCAAATCGAGTTTAGTTTTCCAAAAAAAGAAATACCAAAAAACACTGTAAATAACAAAAGATGCCAAAAAAGTTTGAATAAAGTTTTGATTCCAATAAATATACCCCATTATGCATGATGCCATTAAGAATGCCAACATCATAAACATCGCTTTTTTTAATGGCACACTTTTTTTGAAGTAAAAAAACATTGGAATTATGGCAAAAATGACAATAAATAATTTGCTCACCGTATTAGAAACTGGAATATATAAGCATCTAAAAAATTGGAAACAGATGAGAAGTATAATAATCCAAAAATATTTTTTATGATATAGTTGAGTCATTATTTCTATTTTTGTTTTTGGTTTTGATAAATAAGTTTCAATCTTCTATATTGCATAAGCAAAAACTTGTAAATATTCCAATCTCCATACTTCCTAATAAAAGGTTTAAAACCGTTTGCACTATAAAAATCTTCTGCATTATCTCTTTCTATAGGTTCTGGAGTAGAATGTTCCATATTGTATTGTTTACTGATTTGCAAATCTGTAGGTATAAGGGTTAAATCTGACAATATGTTATCAAGTAAATACTTGCCTTTTTTAGTATTTACTAATACTTGACTTACACCTTTATTGTCTTTGTTAAAGCCAGGAATAACCTTTCTCCAATTCCAAAAGTCAGCCAATGTGAGGTCTGATGGACGAGTCAAATTGGCAAAATTACATCTATAACAGCTCTTTCGAGTAATTAATTCTGTATGATATAAAACGCGGAAAGAATGTTTATAAATTTTCTTTTTTTTAGAAAATTGAAATGACTCTTCGTGACCATTCCATCCAACGATTGTTTTATCCCTCATGTTAATCGCTGTTATTTCAGCTTTGTATTTTTCATGAACCCATGAAACATAGTCCTTCCACAAAAAAGGTGAAGGGACTCCATGACATACAATGTCAACACAAAACAGATTGGTTACATCAGCTTTCTTTAGTTTAATGTATGAGTAAAGCCCCGCACATTGGCAAGGTGTGCCACTAAAGCAAACAAGGCGTCCCGTTTGCAAATCAGAGTAAACTTTTTGAAAAACGCCACGCATATCACTTTGCACATATTTGCTTTCACGCAGGTCATCCAACTTTTTAGGGTCATCCACACGAATATGACGCACATACCACATCTCATCAAAGGCGGCACCATATACCACTCCATTGTTTCTCAATACATAATCACCAATAGCTTTAAATACCCCTCCGGATCGACTTTTTAATAATTCTTCCGTTCTTTTATGTCTTGCAGCAAAACACAGAGGAACTTGCTCATTCTTTTCGTCATTCGTATTGATGAGAGGACAAGCTTTTGTGCAAAGTCCACAATCAATGCATTTATCCAAATTAACTTGCGGATATAGAAAACCGAAAGCATCCGGTTCCATTTCTATGGCATTTTTGGGGCAGATGGAGTAGCATGCTGTGCATCCATCACAATTGTGGGTATCTGTAATATATATATGTTTCATTTTAATTAAGAGTAAATATCCTTTTTTACGGGCGGCATACGCCTTTTTCATCATAGGTAGATTATCAGCTGATTATTTCTATAGGTTCATATCGGCATAGTTATTAGCCATGCGACGGGAAGTTTTTCCTAGTGTCTGGAAACATCCACTTCCACTACCTTGTGACGTGTGTCCTTGTATCATTTTTCAAACAGGTTGTAAGGGAGTTGTTCCTATGACAGGATGTCTGGACGCTCTCGTTTTTCGGGTATAACTTAACATTGTGACGGATGAATAACCGCTCAAAATTTTCACTGTTGTACGTATCGCTAATTTTTTAATTTTGACAGCGCGAAGGTAGGAACATCTATATGGTGAGGTAATACGTCAGTTTTGGACGCTTACGAAAAGTTTAAGATGCTTTGGGAAAAATCTATGATTTGTCTCTTTGGGGATTTTTGGGGCAATAATAATTGCTCATTCCATTTCCAATTATTAATGTCTATAAAACGATTAGTAAGTTGAAATTCATGTAAAATTGATTCTATTCTTAAATCAGAAGGTCTGTTTTGTTTAATACTCACAAAAGCTTTATTAAAAATGATTGAAAAAGCTGTTCCATGAAAAGATGTTGTAACCATAAAGCGAGCATTCATAATCCATCCCAAAAAATCTTCTGGTGAAGCTGCATAAACTGTACGATGATTTTTCTTGTTATCATCAACTTTTGAAGCGATTTCTATTATTTCAGCTTTAAGTTCTTTTGCAGCAATTTGTGCTATTTTATCTGCAAGTGGATTAGAAATAACTTGATAAATTAAAATATAGGGTTTATTAATGTTAGGACTCTTTGCGATTTTCATCCATCTTTGTTGATTCAATAAGAATGTCGGATCTGCAACAACTTCTATTTTCTTATCTGTTATTGGTGAAAGTAATTGTTTTAATGATGTTTCCCTTACAGTAATTATGGAAAAATGTTCTAACCATTTGCTGATTTGTTCTTTTTCCGTTTCTGAAAGTTTGTCCAATCCCATACTTGCGGCATAACTGATTAGCTTACGCCCTTTGGCCGCTTTAAATTCTCCAAAATATATAGGGTCAAATTGATTGTTATTCTTTCTCCATATTTGGTCACTGCCAAATACAAAACAATCTATATCATTTTGAATAGATTGCAAATTGATTGGCTTGACATTTAATCGTCTGTGGATAAAACTCTCAAATGCCTTACCCCTTTTGTACTGTAATTTAAACGAACGTAATTGCTTAATGATTTTCTTTACACACTTAACCGGATTTAATGACAGCCAATTGTACCAAATAAAAAGACCGTATTTTAAATATGATGGCTGATAGTCTATTACACATACTTCATGTCCCAAGCTTTTCAAATATTCCTGCAATGCATAGCATTGTAATACAGCACCGTAATTGTGCGCACAATGGTATGTAAGGATGCCTATTTTCATAATCCTAATATCTGTTTAATTTCCTTTTTTATTCGACCGACCCACTTATGTAGTTTCTTCTTGCAATTATCTTGACCGTACTTTTTCATCACGTATTCAAATCCCTTGCGTTCGTAATCTTTTTCAAATGATTCCCATTTAGGATTGAATACTGACGGATGCTGTAGGTTGGGTTGCATACAGTTCTCCAACTTAGCCGGAATAACCGTCATGCGGTCTTTTACCGCATCGAATATTTCACGGCCTTTTTCCGTATTTACCAATATCAGTGATACACCTTTATCATCTTTGTTGATATCTGGGTCGGTCTTTTCCCAACCCCAGTAATCGGCTATCGTTATGTCACTTGGACGCTTTGTATTTGCGAAATGACATTTGCCGCACGACGGACGGAACATGATGTGCTGATAGAATAGATATGTAAAGTTCATTTTACCCTCCCCCTTAACAAATTTAAACGTTTCACGATGGGCTGCCCAACCGAACTGTTCTTTGTCACGGAAGTTCACCCAACAAATTTTATCACCTTGTTTCTTTTCAAGGTAAGCGATATAGTCCCGCCATAGGTTAGGTCCCGGTACACCGTGGCACACGATGTCCACAAGGATAAGATGTTCACGGAGTTTTCTTCCGATATAGGCATTCAGTCCTGCCGTTTGGCAAGGTGTGCCGGAAAAGAGAACCGTCAATCCGTCCTTCAGGTCTTTCTTCACTTGACGGAACACGGTATTCATGTCGCTTTGTACATACTTGCTACCTTTGAACTCGTCTCGTTCTTCCTTAGTCGTTGCTCGTTTGTGTACCACACGGAAATGGTCGGTGTAACCTGCTCCGTAAACTACTCCGCCATTTTCCAATATGTAATCGGATATGGCAATGAAGGCCGCACCGCTCCGGCTGGTTTCCACTTCTTTCATGTCATTATGCCGGGCTGCGTATGCATCGGGTTGCGGGAGGTTCAGACTCGTGTCATAATGATCATTGAAAGCGCAGACCTTCTCACACAGGCCACAGTCAACACACTTTCCATTATCCACAACCGGATAGAGGAAACCCATAACGTCCGGTTGCATGCTGATGGCGTCATGCGTGCAGACACTGGCACAGGCTGTGCATCCACAACATTGTGATTTATCAGTTATCTGAATCATTATTTACTCAGTTTATTTTTTATCGTATGTAATTTGTTTAATACAAATTGTCGTTCCGCCTTGTTACAACCCACATAAAAGATGGTTGTACCGGTGCAGAGTACGGCTATAAGACACAGCAGTACAAAATGAAGAAATGATTCATCCAATTGACTCGCTGTTAGTAAAGGAATTACGGCCGATATTACAGTTACAGTCACTACATTGATGTATACTTTCTTCAGATATTTTCTGACAGATAAACCTATCATTCCGCGCAGCATGACAAGGCGTGCGGCAAGACAGCATTGGGAGATGACAATAGCCACCACAATCACTATTTCGGGGAACAAACCCAAACGCAGAAGAACATAGGATATAGGCAGATTCATCATTTGCAGTCCCCCAACAATCAGCTGGTAATTCCTTATCCGTCCCGTGGCAAGCATGGCCGTTATCAATGGGTTGGAAATGGATTCGCTCATGGCGAATATCAGGACTAACTGCACGAAAAGCACAGCATGTTCCGGCACAATCTTCAACCAAAGACCTAATATGTAGTGTGTATTCACCAAAACCGGGAGCGAAAGCAGCAAAAGCATATAGAAGGAAAGCCGAGCTCCCTGATAAATCAGAGTCATCATATATTCACGGTCACCCGCCGCATACGATTTGGTGATTTGCGGATTGAGGGCCGTCATGAAGTTGGTCACAAAACCGCTGATGGCGTTGTTCACTTGAAAGGCGATTCCCCGTGCCGCATTGACAGCGGGACCACAGAACAGATTGATAACAACATTTCCTCCCTGATCACGAAGCACGGCAGATGATGCTCCGATAAAGTTCCATCCGGCAAAACTGAACATACGCTTCAACAAATCCCTATCAAACAGGAAATGATAAGTACACTCCTCAAAATGGCGTTTGCAATAGGTGCCGTAAGTAAAACGTACAATTAATGCAACCGCACACATGAGAATGGCATAGAATATCAGTCTGTCAATGGGTGAAACCATGATCAGAAACGCAATCGCTAATTTTCCAGATGCCTCTAAAATACTGATATATGCGAAGGCTGACATTCGTTCATGAGCGATGATACTGGCATAATAAGGTACGCTAATGAGATTAACGGCGAAAGTGACAATGGAAAACTGAAATACCCAATTAGCGGCAATCATTCTGTCGGCCGGAATGTTCATTTTTGCATTTAGGAACCATACCCCGATTGCTTCCGCCAGCAGGATAACCAATAGAGCCAATCCTAACTGGATAGTCACGGCGGAAGAGAATATCTTTTTCAGTTTTTCCTTGTTACCGGTTCCCAGTTCGTAAGTTATGAATCGTGTGATTGCGGCGGACAATGAACCGGAGAGCATGGAGAACATCGCTACCACACCGCCTACTACATTATAAATACCGAAATCTTCTACACCGAGTGCATTGAGGACGACTCGGCTCGTATAGAGCGATACGACCATCATGAACAGCATACGGAAGTAAAGCAACAGCGTGTTCTTTGCGATGCGTTTGTTATTTTCTGAAGTATTCGACATATAGAAAAGAGAATATTGGTAAAAAGATGGCAGCAAGTACTAGAGTGCCGGATAAACGTTGCAAAAACGGCATGGCCAGAAAGCTGCCATCAGTGTTCGGTGCTTGTAAAAAATAGTTACGGTAAAAACTCTATTATCTTGCCGTACGCCGTCGATGTTCTTCGTAACAAGCGGTATCATTCCGTAAAAAGGTTAATCGTTTGCTTTATTCTCCTTATTCCACATATGAAGTTTCCATCAAAAAATCCCATTAGCAAACGAGTTACAGCCTGTGTTGTTAATGTGTATTACTCGACATAGGTGTAATATTTTGACTATGCGCACAATCTTTAACATTTGTGGTCAAAATCCAATACATTAATTGGCCATATCATTGCCGTAATAAGATTGCAATAGCGCAACAGTTCGGGAAGATCTTCGGATTTGGTGAGAATGCCGCTAGCATCTCTTCTTTGTATTTACGCAAGAGGTAAAGGCTTTTCAGGTTTTGAAGTCTGTTTGCCAACGTCTTGCTCATCCTCATGAACAAGACGTGCGAAACGATGATATGGTCTTCATCGGGATGCAGGGCAAACATACGTTCTTCCGGCTTGCAGCGTTCCTGCAAGTCCGTTTCCATTCGGTAGAACATTTGCTTGCTCACATCTCTTATCGATGCCTTATTCACTTTGCTATTCCTAATAAAATCTGCTAACTTCATAAAAGTTCGCTTATCTTCACATCCCCTGCGAGGCTTTCCCATGAATGCCTCGCGACGGTCAGGTTCAACGGAAAGGGAAGCCCGATTATCCGTCCTAATTTCCTCAGATTCCAGTTGATGCTGTGGATGGCCGCGTCATGTTGCCGCCATTGCTCCTTGGGATCCTCCGCCGTGATAATCGGGAAGAGGTAAGGAGTGTCGGGCTGGACGTTCCTGTCCACTATCTCTTGCAGGAAAGTGGTCATACGGACGGTTTCCTTCTTGCCGTTCACTTTCGAAGTATAGGTGAGGATTCCGTCTTTTATATTGTCCTTGGTGAGGTAGAACAAATCCCGGCCAGCCATGCCTTTGGTGAACACAGCGAAGAGGAAGAGGTCGCGAGCGAATAGGGTGGAGTGGTGCAGGCCATTTACGTCCATGTAACACAGTTGCATTATTTCCTTCGGGGTCAGCCTGTTCCTGTATTTCTTGCTCTTGATATGGTAACTGACATCCATGCCTTCAAAAGGATGACATTCATCAGTCAGTCCGCTATCCACAGCAAGACGATAAACCCGTTTCAGGTTGCGGATGTACAGGGAAATGGTATTGCGCCCCAACTTCTGGTTCTCCAGCCAGGTATGGTAGTTGCGTATCAACAGGGCATCGAAATCCTTGAAAGGCACTTCGTTCTTGCCCAAATAGGTGACGAACTTCCTAAGATACATTTTCAGCTTGTTCGCAGCGTCGTAACGCCCCTCGTCCTGCAGTTTCTCAACGCGGGAGTTGGCATAGGTGATGAAACCAAAATCTGCGTTCTCTTGTATGGGAACGGGAATCGCCATCATCTGTAAATCCTTCTGTCTGTTGTTATCCACTTTCTGTTACAATTTTTACCTGTCGATTAGCTATCCTGACTGTCACTTTACCGTTCCACCAACCGAACCTGACGGCTTCAACTGTTCCAGGAAGTCGAAGATGTTCGGCTCGTCGAAATGGATGCCCATGTCGGCATAATAGGCTTCCTCCGGGTCTTCCGGTACGGTGTACAGATCTTCGTATAAGTTTATCCGCTTGCCGAATGCAGTGGTGAAATAAGTGAGCCTTGCAGCGTCCTGTTCTTTCCGCAGGATGTCGTTCCAGTTGGTTTCGCCGTTCCATATCGGCATGGCTTCCTTGTTGAGCCACATTGCCGAACCGTTTATGTAGGTCTTGCCATTATACGTGACAAGCTGGGCGGCGAGGCTAGGGCCTTGCACGTTCCCTGGAACGGGCATTGGAAAAATCACATTATGGAATATACGACCGTTCCTGTGACGCAAAGTAAGTGTCTGTCCGCCTTTTCTCTCCATGACCGTGTAAGTGTCCAGCCGCTCGGTACGGATAGAATCAAGAATTCCTGCCGCTTCATTCAATAAGTCTTTTTCCTTTCCTTCTACAAAAGCCGTTTCATAACGGAACTGTTTGGCAATGGTATCCACCAAGGTATCGCCACGCTTGTCACGCCAATTGAAGGCAAGGTCTGCCCACAGCATTTGCCTTGCCGTTTGCCAATCCCCCGTAAGCCGCCTGAACATCATTTCCCTGAAGCGCAAGTCAGGGAAGATACGCCACATCACTTGGTCCTCGCATGGAAACCAGGCCAGCATTCCGCCCAGACGCATGAAGTCGCCAGACAGCACACTTTCCGTCATCCATTGCCTCAATGCGCTGCAAGGAGCGTCTGCCACGGCTTGTGAAACAAGGTTGTCCACTTTCGATGTGGCCTCTGCGTCCATGTCCAGACTGTCGCACCATTTGAACACCACATTGCCCACACAGCGGTACCTGTATTCGTAAACGCCGTCAAGGCCGACGGCGATGGTATTCTCCGTATAGAGCAGCAAGGAAAGGATAAGTTGCTCATCGAAACACGTCGCATCATGTTCCATCAAACGGTGCAACCCAGCATAGATTTCATAAAAGAATGCCACATCACTGTCCACGTTCATGGACGGATGGTGAAGACGTTTCCACTGGTATGTGAATTCTTCTATCGTGTACACTTTTTCAAGAAGTTAAAGGAGTTAAATGAAGTTATCACTCGCTTCGCTCGTTGGAAGTTAAGGGCATTACCTGCATCGGTAATTTCTTCATTCTTAACTCTTAATTAAATAAGCTGTATGTATTCGGGCCGCACCTCAACGGCAGCGGCAAGGAGGTTGGGAAGCTCCACAAACAGCCGCTTGGCATGTGCCCCCTGTATCTTCTGCAAATGCCCTTCATAGCCGTCAAGTGGGCCGCCTACAATGCGCACTTTCCGTCCGACCATGCCGGGGGATATTTCTTCTGGCGTGAAATAACGTGGATTCTCGGTTGACTCAACGGCATGGATGAAGCGTTGCATGTCGCTTTCCCTCACCGTCATGGGGATTTTGTAGCCGCCGCGCACGTAACGGTATTGCACGGTGTTGTGTTTCTCCACCACGGGGTCAACGGCCTGGCGCATGGCATGCACGAAAAGCAAATCCTGCAGGAATGGCACTTCCTCACGGCATCGCTTGCCGTGCTTTACGGATACTTTCCACACCATAGGTGTGAAGACTTCTATCCCCAAGCCCTTGAAGAGCTTGTATGCAGGCACCTTGGCGTTCTGCCTTTTCAGGTCGCGCATGACGAACCATTGAAGACGGTCATTCCCATCCGAAGAAGCGGTGACTGCCGTTGAATGGCGGTCTTTATCCTGTGGTCGTGATTCGTTCATTTTTCAGACAGGGGCATTTCTTCTAATCCTGCAAGCCATCGTAAAGTTCACAATGACAAGCAGTTACGAAAACAAAGCTGTCGGCTTCCCTTAATTCCATAAGATTGCTCCATCTCCGTCACTACTCATAATAGCGTTTGTGTTGGCATTGATTTTCATGACGGATTCTTGTCCGTCTCCTTATATGAGATGGATATTCTGTTGCAAAGGTAGCAAAAATAATTAAACATCAAGTATTTTGGCAAGTTTATTTGCGATTATTTTTTATGAAGCGGCAATGGATTTGTCAATTTGTTGACGGAATATTTTCACGTAAGTCCTGTAAGTTGTTGGAATTTAGATGTTTCACGAAAATATCCATCTCATATAAGGAGAAGTCCATTTTAGTGAAACAGTTGTTTGCATCATAGCCCCTCCAAAATCATACGGTTTGCCTTGTCCACTTCGCTTGACTTTATCGAGTCGAGGTATATCTGCGTGGTAGTTTCCGAATCGTGTCCGAGGGCTTCGCTGATGACCGACAGCGGAATGTCCTTGCCGCGTGCGATGGTAGCCCAACTGTGACGACTGTAGTACATTGACAACGGCAGCGGCAGTCCTGCCATGCGTGCTATTTCCTTCAGCTGTCGGTTGATTTTCCTCATCTGGTTTTGGTACTGCCTGCGCTCGCTCCCGTCCTCGCGTATGATGATTGGCAAGAGGTATCTTGTACTGTTTGGTTTGTACTTGCTTATTATGTCCTGCATCTGACAGGTCCATTCCATCGTAAGAAGTTGTCCCGTCTTTTTTCGGCGGTATGTAAGGCAACTGTTATCAAGGTCGGTTTTCTTCAAGTACGCCATGTCGACGAAAGACATTCCGCGCGTGCAGAAACTGAACATGAACATATCTCTCGCGAAGTCAAGGTTTGGGCTTCGTGACAAGTCCAGGTCGTTGATTTTCTTGATTTCAATGAAAGTTATGCTCCTTTTCACTGTCTTGTCCATGCCGCAATAGACGTGCCTGAACGGGTGACGGTCGGGCGTGAGACCTTTCTCGACGGCCATCTTGTAATTGGTGCGCAGGATGCGCATATAGAAAGAGGTGGTGTTGCGTGTCAGTCCTGCATTCAGCATCCACGCCTCGTAGAGTTCCATCAGCCCATCGTCCATCATGTCGAACGTCAGGTCAATGCCCTTACGGAAGTGCATGAAGCTGTAGAGCGTTGAGCGGTAGGTCTCGGCTGAGCGCACTTTGCCAAGCTGTTTCTTGTACCGTATCTGTCCGCGTATGAAGTTGAATACGCTATCCTGCGCGTCAAGGCTGGGCGAGAAGTTGGCGACGATTTCATCAAGATTTACCGTGCCGGTTGCCTTTTCGCTTTCCTCCACCATCCGTTTTAGCCTGTCCATTTCCCATTGCAGGGCAGACTCTGCCGAAACGAGGTGGAAGTAGCGTGGCGATGACGGTGTGGGCAGGACTATCCTCCCTGCGGTTTCATCCCATTCTTCGGCGAAGATTTTATACTCGCTCGTTATCCTGCGCACAGAGCGTCCGTGTATCAGCTGGAACACCAATGAGCCTTCCTTGCCCGGCGTTGTTGACGGCCTGAATTTTAGTTTTATCGATGTCATGGTACAATGTTTTATTGTTCTTTATCTAATGTCGGCGACAAATAAATGCCCATGTGAACGTGCGCATTGTAAAAGGTAGCGTTTTACGTTGCGAAAGGGCGTCTTTTGGAGCGTAATATGCATCGTTTTGCGCCCCAAGACGGCACACCTATTGGAAAGACTGCGGCAACAGGGCGTTTCCGGATCTGGGTCTGTCGTTTGGCATGATAGCGGTATGGCCTTACCACATTGTTATATATGGTGACAGCGCATATTCTGACCGCAATAAAGGTAAGCCCAAGACGTAGGGCTTGCAATACGTCAAACATTGGAGAATGGGGGAGATAATGGGAATTGTTCGGATTTTGTGGTCACTATGGCGTGCCAGATGTCGATTGGGGTACAGTAGCGGCTTGCCTGCTCCGTGCCATTGGCACCAAACAAACCAAGCCGGTATCTTCATTCCGTATTTACGGCAAGACCGTATCCGCCGACAAAGAGGCAAATCCATGGTTACGCCCCGGCGCAACTAAGGATTTGCCACATTGCCGGCTATGAAAGGGATGCTTGTGGCTGCGCCATTTCATAGGCAAACTGCCGTAATGGCATAGCCAAAGGGAATCTTTAATGGCATTTCTTTTGGCAGCAGGTGTCCGTGCTTCATGGCGGTCAACGCTTTTTCCGTGCAAAGGTACTGCGGACGGGAGGGAACGCCAAGTGCCGGCTGTGCTTTCGTCGGGAGGGCTTGACGGCAGCCTTCCGCAAATTTCCGCGTGCCTTGGAAATTTAGGCATTCCGTCCGCGCCCTCTCGCCTCACACTTGTCCTTTCCTCCCTGTCGTCCGCAGTGGTTCCACGCACGGAAAAGGTTGCCCTGCCACGAAGCCCGGAAAGGCTTCACAAAAGGGAAAAGAACTTAATTTCATCAACTTTCAAGACATCGGAGTATGCGTGTAAGAAGAATTACAATCGAACAAGGGGAAAGGGTAGGCATTGACCGCTTTCCGAACTTCCACCGAAGCGGAAGCGTAAGGGGCATGAAAAGGCTGTATTACGGCAAGGACTGCCTTTTGGTAAGGTGTGGCAGTTACATCTACAATGTTTCGTCAGAACCGCAGATTTATTATCAGGCAAGTGTCTGACATCAAAAACATGTATAAATAACAATTTCAAAACATTTGAATATGGCTGGATATACTGATTTTCCCGAATACGGCAGGGAATGTGAACTGATTAAGCCGTGGCGCGGCTACCGTCATGGCATTGTGGTTGCACTGACAGACACGGGCTTCATCGTGCGGCTGACAAGCGGTGCGGAGATAGAGGTGTATGGTGATGAAATTAAACTTTGCTGATATGTGCAGGCTGATGACACCCCGGTTGGAGGAAGCCTTGAAAGGCTATCCCCTTTACTCGCAGGACGGCAGGGGAAAGGAAGCCGTCTGCGTGGCCATTTTTGCGCTTGGCTCGGTACGGTGGTTCATACTTGAGGGAGAAGTGCAGGGGAACGACACTATCCTTTATGGCATTGTCGTAGGGCTTATGGAGGACGGGTACGGCTACTTCTCGCTTAACGAGCTTTCGGACGTGACGCTTGACCTCACGGCGAAAGGGCTTGGCAAGCTACAAGTAAGGCGGCAGGAGAACTACCAGCCGACAAAGCTCAAAAATTTGCAGGACTATCGTTTGCAACGGTTTCTTGCGGAATTCGGAAAATAAACAATTACTAATACGCCGTCCGTGGCTGTCATGACTGCGGACGGCATAAACAGACCAAACGATGAATACGAATATCAACATTGACGCAGTAATGAAGTGCTGCGAAACCAACGGTTGGGAAGTACGTGCCGACAGGCAAGGCAAGGATGTAATCTTCGAGTTCTGCAAGTTCACGCCTGCAGGGCAGGACTTCGGCTTTTCGGCTTCGATGAAAAGCAACAGCATCGACAGCCTGGCAGATGACATTGAGGACTATTACGAGGGCTTCGACCCAGACTATGAGGCGAGCCTGTGGATAGGCAAGGACGGACACGGACGGCGTGGTGCGCCTTACCACATCAAGGACATCATTCTTGACATGGAAAAGGCGGAAGAAATGGTGTGCGGCTTGCTGGAGGCAATCCGGAAGATTGCATGAGCGGACAAAAGCGGAGGAAACCGGCCATATCCATTACGGGGATGGCCGGATTTCCCATGCTTCAATGTGAGCCGGATGTATTTATTGGATACTAATTTTTTTGAAATGACAGACAAGGACATTATACATATAGCGGTGATGAACGGATGGAGGGCATCGGTCATGGAAAACCCGGACGGCACCAAGCGTGTCTGCTTCAGGCGGTATATGGGAAGCGGCATACCGTTTACTTTCACGGCAGAGATGAGTGACGGCAGGGCGGAAAGCCTTGCCGGTGAGATAATATCATTGGTGGATGCAATCGACCCGGAAACCTGTGCCGTGGAATGGATGGTAAAGTCCGGCATGGCATCTATGTCTTCGTTCCGGCAGGCCGTGACGGACATGGACGGCATACGGACGGAGGCATGGCTGTTGGCCTGTGGATTTCTTGAATTTTCAGGAAACGGCCTGCTTCCATGATACAGGTATAGAAAACAGACTGACGCATATGTCAGCAGTTGAAGTCCTTGCGTTTGCGTCCTTTCTTGGGAAGTCCGGCCTTCTTGAATATTATCAGGTCTTCGCCGATGAAACGAAGCCTCAGGTTGTCCGCCGTCCTGACAAAAGGCAGCGGCCTTTCCGGATGGCTGATATAGGCGTATATGGTGCAGCGGTGGACTCCGAGGAAACGGGCGGCCTCACGTACTGAGTAGGTTCGCTCCGGAAAAATTTCTGATAAAAGGTTACATAGGTTCATAGGCTTTCCTGTTTTGCCATAAAAATAAGGCAAAGTCCGCCCGGATGCAATACCTCAAACATGGGAACATGAGGGAATTGTCCGGAATATGTGGGAGTTTGTGGCACGGGAGCTGTCGGCTTGTTCCAGGAAGGGGCAAATGGATGGCCGGTGCTAAGGAAAATACGTTTTCAGAAATAAGAGGGGTATGTATTTTAAGGTTGACAGCGTTGACAAGGTTGACAGGGGTAAAAGCGTGCGGAAGCAAATGTTTACAAGTCGCTATAATACAATATATTATCTTTTTCTTTAATCAAAAAAGTAAAATTATATATGTATCGTGTTTTGTCAACCTTTGGCTATGAATTTCAGGATTTCCCCAAATCTGTCAACGCTTGTCAACGTTTGTCAACGCATGATTTTTCATGGATGTGTCTGATATAATGAATTTTATCCTTTGTCAACGCTGTCACCCTTGAAATGCGTGCATATTATATTCCGAAATATACTCAATAAAAAAGGCCATCCACAGGATGACCTTTATATTTTCTCTTTGATATGATGCGCTTACGCTTAAGTTACTTCATGGAATTTATAGCCAGTTATTACCATATATCTTGGATTTCACACCAATAGAAAAACGCTTCTATGTGTGTTTTCTTTAATTTGTTGAGCTTTGTTGGCAATGGATTCTGCAATGATTTTGAAACCAGTTCGTTCTGATTGTCGGGCGAGAAGTGGCGAATACCAGTAATGCCTTTACTGATTAGTTTGCTCAGGTAGGCGGCCTTTGAAGCGTTTATGATTGCAGAATCAAGATTGTATCTCTCGCTATAGATGAAGTTGCTGATACGGTTGATGCCACCTATTAGCAACTTATACTCATCAGGATTGTGCAACCCTCTTAAGCATATGCTAAGAGCTGTCTGATAGATGTCATCGCAAACTTGTTGTATGGAGTCGTCTTGCAAGTGACGGTAGCGGAGTTCTATTGCAGCGAACTTGCGGAAAGTATTTTCAGTGATGGATAGATTGTCAACAATGTCAAAGAGGGATGCTACATCGTAGAGTTGCTTGATGATTTCCATAGAGCAGTTCTTTTCCCCTTTGAAGAAAGGAATCCCTGTCGTATGAGGGGCAAACGCTGTCAGCTTGTCGCCGAGCAAGTCCTCGGCACTCGGCAGATTGACCATGACAAGAGGCTCATCCGTTGCAAGCAAAGGGCTTTGAATGGGTTTGGAAACAATGCTGCTGTAATGAATATCCTCGAACAGTACATCCAAGAGAATTTTGTCCTGGCCTCCATTTCCCGGATAACTCACTTCGTAATAGAATTTGGCGTGTTGCTTGGGCACATCAGTTCTTGCGATTCTCTCAACAAGCTCAACCTTGCCAAAACCGTATTCATGCGCATACTGCATAAGATAATTCTCTATCTGCGTTCCGGGAGGGCAGATAATGTCTATGTCTATTGACAGTCGCCTGCTTGTATTCAAGTGCAACATAAGAGAACTTCCACCTTTGAATACAAACGGGCATCCGGAACGGGCCAAGGCTTCAAGCAGTGAAAACGCCCTAATCGTCTTTTCGGCCAAAGCAAAGTCCCGTATTCCCAGACGCGCTGCCGCCTCTGTTATCCATTCTATTGTTCTACTTTTAGGATTTATCATCGTTTATGGCTTTTATAATATGTTCTACTTTATCTTTTCGGTTACGGCGTGATGCGTATCTGAGCAGTTTGCTCATGTTCACATTGTTCCTCTCACGCGCATATTCGTATATATTGTATATTTCCGAGCCACCTGCAAAAGACAACTCATTATCACCTAATGCGTCAACAAGAATCTTTTCTATACGTGGCACTTTGCAGCCATTTACTTCCGTCAATGGCGACTGTCCTATCAACTGTCGGACGACAATAGAATCTGTTCCTGCCAGGTAACGCTCACAATCAACGGCAGATGGGGAAATAAGTATGTTCCTGCCGATCCTCATGTCTTGCAACGCATGGAATACAGGCTCCATCCCGTCTTTCTCCACATCCACAAACGAATAGGCGATATTGGGCACATGCAGCATATATGAAGCCAGTACCTGAGGACTCCATACGCATATGTCAAGAAACGGAAATTTGGTTTTCAATTTCAAGAATATGTCCTGTTCCAGCTTTGACGGAAGATAGACAAACTCCGGCAACCTGTTTCTGGTCACAACGTATTTGCCGCGACCGCTGCGTTTAATCACTCCGGAGGACAGCAAACGATTTATCTGTAAATCTACCGCCCTTTCATTGATGTCCGGATATGTTTCCACAATATAGCGAAGAAGGTCTTTCCTGTGGAAAATCCCACCCTGAATGGCAGCATAGTTCAATATCTTTTCGCTTGTTGTCATAACACTCATTTTACGATACTGCAAAAATACATCATTTTTGTCAAATATCGAAATATTTTGCCAATAAAATAAGATGTTGAGTTTTCCCACTATTTGAGTTCTAAAAAGCATAGGCAATAACTAAAAAGGCAGATTTCTCTGCACGTGGGTATCTGAGGCAGAAATTTCATCATTTTCTTCTCCAAACTCCTGAACATCCGTTATCACTTCCGTTTCAAGGTCAAGCCCAAAAGCGTCTTTTAACTGCCGGTAGTCAAAGCACAATGCCTTCGGGCGGTTGACCCTGACTTTCCTGACCTGTTGTCCGTTGGCAAACTCTACCGTATAGTCCGGCTGGCCATTGGGCTGCAGGATGGTGAACCTGTCCTGCTTCAGGCCGAGGAACGACGGCTGCGATTTCAGGTACGACATGACGGTCGACCAGTTGGAGCGGTTGGCCGTGGCGTTCATGGTGCGGCTTCCGAAGAGCGAGGACACGGCGGCCGTATTCAAATACAATATGGGGCGTGCCTCCTTGAACTCGAAGGTCTCTCGTGACGACAAGGGACGAAAGGACTTCAAGTACCTGATGCGGTAATGGGCGTTCTCTATACATTTCCCTGATGTCTGGAAGCCCTGCAACATATTCCAAAAGTCGGCTATCTCGGAACTTTCCTGCGCCAGTTCGTTCTGGTTGCGCAGCCCCCTGAGCGATATGTCGAACAGTTCCGCATAACTGAATGGCACGCCTATGACGGTTTCCAGCGTGCGGAACGTGGCCAGCGGCACGACCCAGTTCCCGAAGATGCGGTCATGCACCGTTTCGTTTTCCAACTTCGTGGCCAGCTCCCGTTTGGTGATGGAATAGATTTCCGGGAAGTTCCTCTCGAACAGTTCCCGATGTTGCAGGATTTCAGCGGTCAGGTGTGTCAGTCCCATGTTGCACATCGCCACCAAATCCTCATAGTTTTTCTTTTCCACCTGGCTGAATGAAGTCTTGGAAAAGGCGAGGAACAGAACACGGGTATAGAGTGCCATATCCTGCGTGGGCTTGTCCTGTCCGCAAAGCACGACGCCCGTGCTGACGATGGTCTGCGCCGCCATGCCGTCAGTGGTCGTGTTCTTCTTGGTCTGTCCGCCGCCTCCCCACAGTCCCTTCAGGTAGGCAATCTTGCGTATGTCAAGGTCGTTCTTGTACTCGTCGAACACGGTGAGAGTGTTGACGGCCTGCGAAACGCGGTCGTTCATGGCCGGGACGGACGTTACGCCGAGGTTGGGAGGGTCAACGCCGTGCAGGAAAAAGGACTGGAGGGAGGTGGCAAGGGTGGTCTTTCCCGTGCCCTTCTCGCCGAAGAGGTTGAGTATGGGAAAATGACGGGTGCGCTTGAAAACCACATCACGGAACAGGGTGGCCAGCAGGTAACAGAACGCGACGGCGGCGTTCTCCCCGAACACGTCCATCAGCAACGACACGTAATCGTAGAGCTTCACTCCGCTGCGGTTCTCATGCACCATCAGGCGCTCGAACTGGTATATCTCCGGGTTGTGCAGGTAGATTTTGGACCGGCCGGGCAGGTAGAACGCCTTGCCGTTGACGCCACGGACTATTCCGAGGTCATCGGCCGTCTTGAAAGTACCGCCGGACAGTATGCCGTTGCCGAATGCGAAGAAGCCTTCTTCGGCGTTCCAGCCTAATTTCCTTATCCGCTCCGCCGTGTCGGTCTTTGAGTACAGGTATTCCTTGACCCGGTTGAGCTTGTCTATCTTGGCCAGCCACACGTAGTTTCCCAACGAGCCTACCTTCTGCTGGAAGTTGCTCAGTGAACATAGTTCGGACTCCTTCAGCTCTATCACGCGAGTGACGTTGTACATGTTCCGCATCCTGAATATGCGCGTGCCGTTGTTCTCGTCCTCGATGTGGAACAGCGGTTCCATGACGAAGTTGGAAATCCTCACAGGTTCGCCGTCGTCGTCGGCCACGGAATAATAGCAGTTGTCACGCACAAAAAGGCCGAACTGCCTCAGTAGTTCGGCGTCCCGTTGCCTCTCGTCCATCGGGGTAAGGCTGTCTTTCCTTTTCCGTGCCTCCCCACGAGCCTGCGCCACGGCGTCGCGCCACAGCTTGGCCTTGCCGTGTATTTTCGAGAGCAACCCAATGCACTGGTCGAACACGAGCTGGTCGTCCACGTAGCGGAGCAGGTCGGCAATCTCCGACACGCACTTGCGCTCCTCCACTAACGAGTTCGCCATGAGAAAACGCTTCTGCGCCAGCCAGACGATGAAGAGCCTTTCCTCAAGCGAGGAGAAATCCTCCTTCGAGCGGATGTAGCTGTCAGCGTCGTTTTTTACGGTTTCTTCCATCACGGCGTTTTCCGGAATCCCGTCCGGGTATTGGGCGCGAAGTTCATCCTCAGACAAAACGGTCTTGGCAAACGGCAGTTCACGTACTGTCACGTGAAAGCTCTTTCTGACGGCGGCTGCCCCGTTGGCCATGACCGCCTCAAAGCCGGGGCCGTATGCCTTTCCGTCCGCGACGTCAGAGTCGGGGATAAAACATAAAGAGGATGTGTATTTTTTCAATAGTGTAAATTGGGCGTCAGTCCACGCCGTGCCGAGCGCGGCCACGGTGTTGTCATGCCCGACAGACTGCATCCGCAAGACATCGGAGGCACCTTCCACCACAATGAAGTAGTCGGCGTTTCTCGCACGGCTCGCCCTGTCTATTCCGAACAAAGTTTCGCCTTTGGAATAAATAGGACTCGTGGCGGAGTTGATGTACTTCGGGGCTTTCGGGTTCGTTCCGATGTACCGTGCCGTGTAGGCTATTACCCGGCCCCACCTGTCACGTATGGGTATCATGATGCGCTGCCTGAACATGGCGTATGCACCGCCGTCCTCGCCGCGTTTGAGGAAACCAAGCTCGAACAGGACATCTTCGCCTATGGATGCCCTGTGACAATAATCGATGAAAGAAGCACCGTCTTTCGACGCGTAGCCTATCCCGGCGACGGAACAGGTTTCTTCCGGCCACCTGCCGTAAACATAGTCACGAGCCTGACGGCTCTCAGGGGCATTCGCTATTCTCAGACAATCAAAGAAAAACCTTTGGATATGTTCAAGGGCGATGAGCAACGACTCCTTGTGTCGCGCTTCGGCCATTTCCTCCTCACTTCGCTCTTCTCCGACATATTCCACCGCAATGCCGTGGCGTTTTGCAATGAATACCACCGCATCCGTGAAAGACAGGTTTTCCTTCTCCATGATGAACGAGATGGCGTCTCCTCCGCAGTTGCAGCCAAAACAATGGTACAGCCCTTTTTGCGGCGAGACGGTGAACGACGGGGTCTTTTCCGTATGGAAAGGGCACAGCCCGACCAACGACGGACCTTTCCTTGCGAGGCTGACGTAAGGCTTCAGTACCTCCTCGATGCCGATGCCCCTGACTTTGCTTATGGTGGTTTCGCTTATCATAGTCTGGTTAGGATGTTCCAGCAGTCAATGATGGACTGCCCCGAATATTTCGGGCGGTTGGGGTTGCCGGGGTTGAGCGGCCTGATATAGCCGTTCTCCCGGTACTTCCTGAGCGTCTTGTGGCTAACGCCCAGTTCGGCGCATGTCCGCTTGACCGAATAAACCCCGTCCGGGTCACATGTGGGCTTCAGTTCTCTCATTGATAACACTTTTATATATGCTTCATAAACACATTCATTTTACGCCACTTTGAAAATACAGGTTTTTCACAGCCATAAATAGGTTTATTGCTTACTTCCGGTTACGCCCATTGTGGCTATCGTCCTCCTTGTCGTCGAAGTAATCCTGCACGGTGCGTTGCAGGAAACGCAGCTCGGCCGTCCTGTATTCTACCTTGCCGGGCCTTTTGCAAGGCACGATTTTTCCCTGACGTTTCCACCTTTCGACGTTACGCCGGCCGAACATCTGATACGCCTTCCTCTGGCTGACGTATTCAGGGTCGTCATGATCCGTTTCCAACAGTTTGACGATTCTCGCCGCCAGGTCATTAAGGAACGTGTCGTATGGAATCAAGTGGTCTAAAAACTGCAAGAATGGCATATTTACTACTTAACTCTTTTGACAGTAATAGTCTGGTTCTCGCGGTCTGTTCTTGTCTTGAACAGGCGGTTGAAAATTGCACCCAGTTCTGAGGCTTGCGTTCGGACACTTTTCAGCCGTGAAATGGGAAAGGTCGCTTCATCGCCGATTTCGAGTGCGGTAAGCACGGGACGGATTTTTTCCAAGTTTTCTGCCATAACTTTTGGATGTTTAATATTTAATGTTTAACTTTGTATTCTCTAAAAATAAAATTTAACGCTTGCAAAGTAACATAAAAATGTTTAGGTAGCCAAATATTTGTTTAATGATTTTTGTTTGAACCATAATAATATTGATTTAACTCTATGAATATAGACATTAAACATATACATGTGGGCGAGGCGATAGAGAAACGCCGCGTGGAACTTGGACTTAACAAGTCCGAGCTTGGCCGTAAGATTGGCGTAACCCAACAGCACGTCAACCGCATCCTGGAGAGGGAAACGATGGAAACCAACCGACTCATCAGAGTAAGCGAGGCGCTGGACTTCAACTTCTTCACCTTGTTCTGCCCCGTCCAGCATCAAATCTCTGCCTACCTCGCTGCGGTGGCATTGGACGGAAACGCCCACAACCACATCGGCGATGCCGAGCTTGCCGCCCAGCTAAGCAAGGCACAGGCGGAATCCGAAAACCAGAAGGTGGCCATCAAACTTTTGAGGGAACAGGTGGAAAGTCTGAAAGCTCAGATAACACGCCTTGATTCCAACTTGAAGGACAAGGATGCCATTATTGAACTATTAAAAGAAAGGAGGCAAAATATGTAGCTTTAATTTCCTGCCATATCAGTCGGTTGGGGAATGAGTATAACAAATGCACCGGAACGGTAGTAGCATGGTATAATATAAATAGGTATGCTGTCATAGGTTACTGGAAGGGAGAACATTTCAAAAACCATATAGATTGAAAAAATGTTTTATCGCTTGTTTTATCAAATGGTAAAAGCATTTGAAAATCAATATGGTATTGCAGTGGCAATAGCTGCAGTTGAGAATTAAGCCCTAAAATTCGGTCAAGTTGATTTATGTTTACCATTTGTTTCACACAGTGTGTGCAAATTGCAGAGAATCAACAAGGCATAGCAGTCGCCCAAGCAGCAGTTGAGGATACGTTGTAAAAAACAATGCGAAATTGATTTATGTTTTCCATTTGTTTTCCATAGTGTACACAAATGATTGACTGACAATGAAGCATAGCGGTGGCGCAGGCTGCTGTAGAGGACGCTCTCTAAAAATATCTTAGGCATTGATTTAGGCTGTAATGTCCTGTATGACAGGCGTTACAGCCTAAACTGTTTTTAGAGTTTAGCATATTTATAATCACTGAATAAACAGCAGAAATTTTATTAATAAAAATATAAATAATGGTACTTTTTATATTTTGCAAGCCTTGCGGGTAAAAATCATATACACATAAATTCAAAATTGACTAACTTTGCGTAATGGTTGAATAAAATAAAATTATAATATGAGAAAGGCTACAATTTTAGGAGCCATTGCAGGTGACATTATCGGTTCTGTATATGAGTTCCATTCTACGCGTAACTACAATTTCGAGCTGTTCAATAACTGTATGAAACCTACTGACGACACCATCATGACCTTAGCCGTTGCCGACTGGTTATTGCATGATTTAAATCTTTCAGAAAGCGAACTTGCAAAGACAATGCGCAAGTGGGGGAATAAGTATCCATGGGCTGGATATGGCGGAGGATTCAGGACTTGGCTAAATAATGCCAACGCTGGACCATATAACTCATGGGGTAACGGATCGGCAATGAGAGTCTCGCCAGTAGGTTTTGCATTTAATACAATGGAAAAGACATTAAGAGTAGCTAAAACAACCGCAGCAGTAACACATAATCATCCGGAAGGAATAAAGGGCGCTCAAGCAACAGCTGCAGCAATATATCTTGCAAGAACCGGAAACTCAAAAGAAGAAATCAAAAAATATATAACCGATACATTCGGTTACGATTTAAACCGACAATGTGTATATATTCGATTACATTATCATTTTGAGATAAGCTGTCAAGAGACTGTACCTCAATCAATCTGTGCCTTCATAGACAGTAATGATTATGAAAGTGCAATACGTGAAACTATATCCCTTGGCGGCGATGCCGATACCATGGGTGCAATCACAGGTGGTATAGCCTCAGCATTCTACAAGGAAATACCTGACAACATTCATGAATTTGCCTTATCAAAATTAGATGAAGAAATGAAAGCCACTCTCCACGAATTTGAAAATAGATACACATACTAATACTTAAATGCTTTAATTAAAAAGGTGTCAAAAGGCAAATACATTTCCTGTAATAGCCTTTTGACACCTTTTAAAATTCAGTCTGATATATCCTGAACCTCAATTACTTATTTTTTCTTAGCAGGAACGGACTTATAAGCTTTGTTTAATCCGGAAATAACCTCATTAGTTATATCGTATGCTTTATCAGCATAAAGTATATTGTCACCAGCCTTGCTTAAGATTAAAGAATACTTCTTGTCCTTATTATAAACGGCAAGATAATGTTGTATACTATCACGCAATGCCTTATTAAACTTATCCGTCTCAGCCTGGAACTCATTACCCAAACGCTGCTGCAATTCCCTCAAGTCTGCATCCTGTTTCTGCAGACCAGCCTGAACTGCCTCAGCCTGCTGTTGAGTATATTTATTATTTTGAATATCCTGCTGGAATTTAGCTACTGCATTCTGCAAAGAGCGGCCTTTTGAGTTAATCGTGTTTTGGATATTCTGACTTTTCTTTTCAAGTATAAGCGAATATTCCTTACAGAACTTATACTGGGTCATAATAGAGTCAACCTCTATATAAGCTATTTTCATGTCTGAGCTTGCCGAAGATGTTGATACAGGTTTTTCGTCAACCTTTGGTGCTTGCTTATTGCATGAAGTTACAGCCAATGCCAACAAAGCCACTGCCGCAGCCGAACAAATTACTTTTTTCATACTATATTGTTATTTGTTTAATTATTATTACGTAAAGTATTTTCATTAAGAACCAATCCTTCGTTTGTGGTATAATGCCGTTCTGAAACGTCAATATAGCAATTATTAACATGCGAAAGACTTTAAATTCTTTCAAATTTCTTATTTTTGCATGCAAAGATAATGCAAATCGTCTTAAACGCAAAATAAAAGCGAATGAAATGAGCCTTTTTATTTGGCTATTATGATATTAAATTCATTAGTATATGGATATAAATAACTTAAAACCACAGTGCGTCTTTGAGCAGTTCGCGAAAATAAACAAAATACCGCGTCCATCAAAGCATGAGGAAAAGATGATTGAATTCCTTGTGAATTTCGGTAAAGAGAACAACCTTGAAACCAACGTTGACGAAACAGGCAACGTCATAATACGCAAACCAGCGTCAAAAGGCTGTGAGAACAAACAAACACTGATACTGCAAAGTCACATGGATATGGTGTGCGACAAACTTGTAGACGTGGACATTGATTTTACAAAAGACCCTATAGAGACATACATTGACGGAGAATGGATGAAAGCAAAAGGCACAACACTTGGTGCCGATGACGGTATAGGATGTGCCATACAACTTGCCATACTCGCTGAGGACAATATTGAACACGGTCCTATAGAGTGTGTATTTACAAGAGACGAGGAAACCGGACTAACAGGTGCCCACGGCATGAAAGCCGGCTTCATGACAGGCAATTTACTTATAAATCTTGATAGTGAAGATGAAGGACTGTTCTTCATCAGTTGCGCAGGTGGAATGACGACTATAGCAACATTCAAATTCGAAAAGGAAAAAGCTCCAGAGGGTTATTTCTTCTTGAAATTGTCTCTTAAAGGCTTGCACGGAGGACATAGCGGAGATGACATAAACAAAAAATTCGCTAACGGCATCAAGTTACTTACGCGTTTCATGTATATTATCAGCGAAAAATACGATGTCCGTATTGCTGGTTTCAATTCTGGAAGAATGCATAACGCCATACCAAGAGACGGAATTGTCGTATTTGCTGTACCCTCAGAAGTCAAAGAAGATATACGTATCGCCCTGAACATTTTTGCAAACGAAATAGAAGACGAATTCCATGTAACAGAAAACAATATCTGTTTCAATTTGGAAAGCACTGACGCCGAACCAATACTGCCAACCCCAATAAGCAAGAACCTTATATTGGCTTTACAAGCTATCGACAACGGCCCATACTCCATGTGCCAAGATGAAGCTTTAGCATGGATGGTTGAAACATCAAGCAATGTCGCAAGCGTTACAACAACTGAAAATGAAATAACCATCGTAGCCTCGCAGCGCTCAAATGTAATGAGTAATCTGACAAATATGGGCAATACCGTTAAAGCTGTATTCCAGTTGGCCGGAGCAGAAGTGTCTCATGGCGACAAATACCCTGCATGGAAAATGAATCCCGACAGCGAACTTACACAGATTGTCGTTGCAACATACAAGAAGCTGTTTGGAAAGGAACCTAAAGTCATAGGCATTCACGCAGGCCTTGAGTGCGGACTATTCTCCGAAAAATATCCCAATCTTGACATGGTTTCAATGGGACCGACATTGCGTGGTGTACATTCACCTGACGAGCGCTTGTTGATTCCTACCGTACAAATGGTATGGGATCATCTTTTGGAAATAATGAAGAATATTCCCGACAATAATCATTGACAAATGAATCATTCGTTCAGAACCATCATTGTCTGTGTAATAGTTATGGCCGCATTATCGGGCTGTGGCAAACAACACAAGGCGGAAGAAGTTGTAAAAGACTTCCTTGACGTCAACCTGAAGGAAAACAATTACTCGATAAGTTTCACCAAAATTGATTCCACAAGGCTTGTTACAGATAGTGCCGTAAATGCGATGAGGGAAAATGCCAAGAAAAATACAGCTTTTAAAAATAACATTAAGTACAACTCTACCCCGTCACAGAAAGTGTACATGTTTACAAAGGCTGTAATCCGATTTAATGAAGACACTATCCGCCACACTTTCTACCTAACTCCTGACCTTACACAGGTCGTATCATTTAAGGACAATTGATGAGCGGTACAAATTTTATAATAACGTCCCTGCATATGTTTCACAACACATAGCAGGGACGTTTCATCTTGAAACAGTACAATTATTAACTTCTCAGGTAAAAACTAACAATAATTCAGGCCAACATCCTGATGATGTACTTCCTCATCTCCTTCCGTGCAGAGCCTAAACGGTTTTCAACACTTTTATAATTCATATTTAGCGTTTTTGATATTTCCGAAACAGCAAGTCCGTCATAAACGTTCATGCGATAAATCATGCGCTGTTTCTCGTTTAGCCTTGCCATCCCACATTCCAAGATTTCCTTTATCTCCGCAACATCACATTCCGGCGTAACATTCCATTGTACGCTACAAGGCAAGGAACAGACATAACCTGCATATTCATTTTCAAACTTCTTATGCCTATAATGGTCACATATAAGATTGCGCACTATGGTATAAACAAGGTTGGACAATGTCTCTACAGTTATTATTCCATCAAGCGACAACAACCTCGTAAACACATTTTGAACTATATCGTCAGCAACCTCCGGATTACGCACTTTACCAATTACATAGGTACGTAACTCGGTGTAATGCTCCATATAATATTTCCTGATTGTAGTAAACTTTGTCTCAAGTTTTTTCATGGCCTAAAGTTGACTTTAAATACCTATCGCAAAGATATGACATTATTCCAACAAGTTAAATTTCTTCAGTGATTAATTTCCTTGATAAGACAAATACACAACCTTTTGATAAAAATATTAATCATTCATAGACAACGAAATTCAACAAATATACAGTATATATAAAGAACTACGTTCAATTCATACGGTTAAAACCGTTCAAACAATACGTTAGAACCACCAAAAGCAATCGTAAAAGCCGTCCTTGCGGCGCAAATGATTTACCTCGACAACAATCATGATGGCACGAATTTTGCTTGATATAAAATGTTAAGATTAAAGAAACATATAAAAACATACAACTATGCAAAAAGGTAATATAGGGGTAACTACTGAAAACATATTCCCCGTAATTAAAAAATTCTTGTATTCAGACCATGAGATTTTCCTGCGTGAAATGGTTAGCAACGCTGTTGACGCAACACAAAAAATGAAAACCCTGGCGGAAAAAGGAGAATTTAAAGGCGAACTTGGCGACCTCACCGTACATGTAAACCTCGACGAAAAGAACAAGACACTGACAATAAGCGACCGAGGTATAGGTATGACCGAAGAAGAAATAGACAAATACATCAACCAAATAGCTTTTTCGGGCGTAAACGATTTTCTAAACAAATATAAGGATAATGCAAATGCCATAATAGGACATTTCGGCCTCGGTTTCTATAGCGCGTTCATGGTTAGCGACAAAGTCGAAATCATTACCAGAAGTTATAAGGATGGAGCAAAAGCCGTAAAATGGAGCTGTGACGGTAGTCCTTCATTTGAAATAGACGAGGCTGAGAAAGCTGAACGTGGTTCTGACATTATACTTCACATTTCGGATGACTGCAAGGAATTTCTCGAAAAAGACCGCATACAGTCATTGTTGAACAAATACTGTAAATTCATGCCCGTAAAAATTGCGTTCGGGAAAAAGACTGAATGGAAAGACGGGAAACAGGTTGAAACAGCTGAAGACAATGTAATAAATGACGTAGAACCATTATGGACAAAAACTCCAAGTACGCTGAAAGACGAGGATTACAAGAAATTCTACCACGAGCTTTACCCTATGCAGGACGACCCGTTGTTCTGGATTCATCTAAATGTAGACTATCCGTTCAACCTTACAGGTATATTGTATTTCCCGCGCATCAAATCCAACATTGACTTACAACGAAACAAAATTCAGCTTTATTGCAACCAAGTGTTCGTAACCGACCAGGTTGAAGGTATTGTACCTGACTTCCTGACGTTGCTGCACGGTGTAATCGACTCTCCTGATATCCCTCTGAACGTAAGTAGAAGCTATCTACAGAGCGACAGAGACGTCAAGAAGATTGCCACTTACATAACAAAGAAGGTTGCAGACCGCCTGAATAGCATATTTAAGGAAAACCGCAAAGAATATGAAGAGAAATGGGACGACCTAAAGTTATTCATCAACTACGGCATGCTGTCACAAGAAGACTTCTATGACCGCGCAAAAGATTTCGCCCTGTTCAAGGATGTTGACGGTAAATATTTTACTCTTGACGAATACAAGACATTAATAAAGGACAACCAGACCGACAAGGAAGGACAACTGATTTATCTTTACGCAACCAATAAGGAAGATCAATACTCATACATAGAATCTGCCAAGGACAAAGGCTATAGCGTATTACTTCTTGACGGCCAGCTTGACGTACCAACAGTATCAATGTTCGAACAGAAGTTCGAGAAGAGCCGTTTCATGCGTGTAGACAGCGACATCATCGACCGTCTTATCGTAAAGGAAGACATTAAGAAAAACGAGCTTGACAGTGACCAGACTGACAATCTGTCATCTGCTTTCCGCTCTCAAATGCCACAAATAGAAAAGGCGGAATTCAGTGTTGAAGTTCAATCGCTCGGAGAAAATGCCCAACCTATAATTATTACCCAAAGCGAGTATATGCGGCGAATGAAGGATATCAGCCGTTATCAAAGCGGAATGAGTTTTTATGCCCAAATGCCTGACAGCTACAGCCTGGTTCTAAATAGCGACCATGCACTTATCAAGGGAATACTTGACGATGAGAACGCAAAATGCGGCGAGGCACTAAAACCTGTGATAAGCGAAATCAAGGGACAGCAGGCACGCCTCTCTGCCCTGCACCAGAGCCAGAGTAAGAAGAAACCGGAGGAAATAACACAAGAAGAAAAAGACGACCTTGCCAATACTGAAAAGGCACTTAACGAGCAAAGGGACAAGAAAAAACAAATAATATCCGATTATGCGAAGGACAACAAAATCGTACACCAACTCATAGACCTTGCCCTCTTGCAGAACGGCATGCTGAAAGGGTCGGCTCTTGATGCATTTATCAAGCGGTCAGTAGCGCTTATCAAGTAAAGTACAAAGTGTATAAAAAAAATTGAACGGTCGGAAACATTTTTGATTTCCGACCGTTTTCTATAATAACAAGCCTGACGTATTTATTTTAAGCCGCTAACGCATAATTGTACCTAAAAACAACAACTTACAGCTGACTGACCTTTTATCAAAATGTAAAAAATGGCTTTTCGCTTCACATTTGACGGCAAACAGCATGCTAAAAGGTCATCTTTTACAGAATAAAAGACCGTTAATCACAAAATAAAATGGCAACAATAAAATAAGGATGACAACTAACACCATACTAACACTATACGGACGCACAAAAAATCAGCTACATCGGAATAACATTCATACATCCAAGAAATTATAAAATATACGTGGTTCATGACTTATTCTGCTATATTTGTGTAACTTTGCAGAAAGTAAAACTAGAAATATAAAGTACATTTTTAATATGCGTGTAATAAGCAATGAGGCAATCAGGCATAACAAAGCGGATGATTGCGAAGCTGTATATTCACTTATCTGCGACATGGAATCACGACAACTACCATACGAACCGTTCAGGCAGATATACAACCTACAACTAAAATCAGACTTATATACTTGCCTGATATACGAAAAAGAAGGGACTGTGCGGGGGTGTATAAACCTTAGGATGGAGCAACAGTTACACCATGCAGGCAAGATATGTGAAATCATGGAATTAGTCGTTGACGGCTCGTGCAGAAGTACAGGCATTGGCAAAACTCTGTTTGACGCAGCTTGTGACGAGGCAAAACGGCATGGTTGCATGCAGATAGAGGTATGCTGCAACCAGCTTAGGGAACGTACGCATAGATTCTACGAGAGACAAGGCATGCACAATTTCCACTATAAATTCTCGCGAAGTTTTACCGATGATGATGACGGAACGAACAGACTTGGGCGATGACAATCGCTATTAAAATACATCCTTACCGCTATAACTATTGGCCTCTAAAACAACACCAGATAATAAAAAACCATTATATTTGCAGTTGAAATAAACATTATGGCATAAATGCTTAATAATTAATACCATGGAAAATCGAAACGCAAGCAAAGATACGTTTGACGGGATAAAATCAATGGTTGTTGAGTTTCTGAAAAAATATTTCAACGCCATGCCCAACAAGGAAAATGAAGAGGAAACTATACGCGGAATAAGCGCCGGAGTATCATTCAAAGGCGCGACCCTATGGGTTCTTGTTTTCGCCATATTCATTGCTTCATTAGGACTTAACGTCAATTCCACCGCCGTAATCATTGGCGCCATGCTCATATCTCCACTTATGGGACCAATTATCGGTATGGGGTTAGCCGTCGGAATAAACGACTTTGAGCTGTTGAAACGTTCGGCTAAGAATTATCTCGTGGCAACGGTTATAAGCGTTATCACGGCAACAGTATATTTCCTTCTTACCCCACTTGACGAAGCCCAGTCCGAACTCTTGGCACGAACCTCCCCTACTCTTTACGACGTACTTATTGCCCTGTTCGGCGGTGCAGCAGGATTCGTAGCCTTAGCCACAAAAGGCAAGGGCAATGTACTGCCTGGTGTGGCCATTGCTACAGCTCTCATGCCACCATTATGTACAGCCGGGTTTGGTATCGCTACAGGAAATTTCTACTATTTCCTTGGAGCATTTTACCTGTTTTTCATCAACACCGTATTCATAAGTCTTGCAACCTACTTAGGCACAAGAATGATGAAGTTCAAGCAAAAAAGCTTTCTCGACAACGACCGCTACACAAAGGTAAGACGCTATATCATCATTGCTGTGGTGGCAACCATGGTACCAGCTGTGTTCATGACATACAACATTGTCAGGGAAAGCATATTCAAAACGAACATAAGCAAATTCGTAAATGACCGTCTGGAAAATACCGGAACACGCATTATATCTTATGACGTGAACAGTGACAGCCTGACTTTACGTGTAGTTGCCGTAGGAAGGGAGCTATCAGAGAATACAATTAAGAACGCTGAACAATCTATGGCGGATTACAAGCTCGGACGATACCGACTGCAAGTTATACAGGGTTCAGAATCAGACTCCGTAATGCTTTTAAACAATAAATTAGCCAATATGCGTACGTCAACGGATAATTATGCTGCAATGTTTCACGAAGAAGCCCAGAAAACGGCACGCCTGCAAGAACTTCTTAATGAATACACACGCTATGAAGCAATGGCTCCTGTCATCGTCAAAGAAACCAAAGCGTTATTTCCCAAGACCAGGAATATAAGTCTTGCATTGGCAAACGAGGCCTCGGCTGATACTACGGTTTTAAAACGGTACGTCGTTGCAATAATTGGAATTGAACAACAAACAAGGTTAACCGATGACGAACAGAAAAGAATGTCTGAATGGCTCGGTACGAGATTAGGTGTTGACACAGTACATATTTTCATAAGGCACTGACTTCAAGCCTATTTCTCTTGTCCACACTATGTTGCAAAACAGCCGCCATCCAGCAGTCACTTATTCATCATGGTAGAAATAATAAAACCAATATGTGCCGCCGTAAGTATCACGCACGTATGATTCACGCTTACGCTTATCGGTATATTTACGTTCAAGTTCCTGGAAATCAGCATAGTCTGCATCAAGCACCTCGTTGTGGTACACTAATACAGGATTTGCCCTTAAATGAGTGTAAAGTGTCAATGCCTCACGGTAATGCTTCGGCAATGACGGCGAACTTAAATTATACTTGTATCTGATTGCATTAACGAATCCGTCAAGATTCTTGTCCAAAAGAAAACCACATAGTAAATAATCCGTAACTGGTTTCATCGCCAATCCATTATTTTCTATGTAAAGTAAATATTCCATAGGCGACATACGGCCTTTGCGGCGTATGCTAAGTGCCTTGAAAATCCTGCTCTCCGGATAGAACAGACACCTGACACTGTCCGAATTAGGCAATAAAGCCGATGATCCGCCAACAACAGGATATTCAAACAGTCGTTCACCCAACTGTCTCTGGCGGGACAAAGCGTATATACGCAACATCGTAAGCGACGCATCTGTATCGTCTGATTTTGCACCAACTTTTATTGCCTCGGCGTAATTACCTGAATTTAAGAGACTTTCAACACGCAAACGATAGTGGAACAATCTATCACTGTTACCGCAAAGACATACACAAATGAACATTGCGGCCATAAGTAAGAGATTCCGCCACAACTCACCTAATAGTGTATAATGCGGCACTGAATATGACATGTCTTTTCCACTATATCGGGCATACATCGAAATTGCTACGTACACGACAAGCAATAACGGAGCAAGCCATAACCATACAGAATAAAATGGATTACTATCGAATTCTGGATTTACACCCGTCAGCGCCGTTAGCAACAATAGAGAAGGAAAGAATGTCAAGACATAAAATCCACCCCTGAATGTATATAATTTTCTTGCCGCAACATGGACAAGATACAGCACCGTCGTTATAACTACGGTACCTATCATCCTGTTATAATGAGTGGTTCCTCCAGACAAAACATGCTGTATCATGAAAAGCAGGTCTGCCTGAAAGAAATACAAATATACAAATACAAACAATATGAAAACAATAGCACATGCCGAATTCAGCAATGTGCTATTGTTTGAGTCAGCGCTACGCGTCATTTCAATTCTTCTTTAATACTACTGCCGAACGTGCCGGAATATAAAGCTTTAGCCATTCTTTATGGTCTTTAACGTACAGCGGATCATAATTCGTGACATGTGTCATTGTATCGTCAGCAAAACCATTGCCACCGAAATCCTTTGAATCTGTATTAAGTACGACATCATACGACCCAGTAGGTACGAGGAAACCATAATCCGTAAACGAACGTGTAGGACTGAAATTAAACACGAATACCAAATCACCACGCATAAAAGCCAAAACCTGGTCGCCGTCATTATGCCATATTTCCTGCACAGGTGTGTTCTGGAAATTACGCACACTCTTTATCACCTTGAGCATCGCCTTGTCAAAATCACCAAGGTAATGATAACATAAGTCATGATTGTCTACAAGGTTCCATTGCCTGCGGGCGTATTTATAACTCCAGCCATTTCCTTCGCGCGGAAAGTCTATCCACTCCGGATGACCAAACTCATTACCCATAAAGTTAAGATAACCTCCGTTTATAGCACCTGCGGTAACAAGGCGTATCATCTTATGTAACGCTATACCACGATGAACGGTCTCGTTCTCATCGCCTTTCTTAAAATGCCAATACATGTCCGCATCGATCAACCTGAAGATTATCGTCTTGTCTCCCACCAGAGCTTGGTCATGACTTTCACAATAGCTTATGGTTTTCTCGTCCGGACGGCGATTTTTCACCTCCCAGAATATACTGCTCGGCTTCCAATCCTCATCACTCTTTTCCTTTATTGTCTTTATCCAATAATCAGGAATGTTCATTGCCATACGATAGTCGAAACCAAAACCGCCATCCTCAAACTTGGCCGCAAGCCCAGGCATACCACTTACCTCCTCGGCAATGGTAATGGCGTCAGGATTTACTTCATGTATAAGTTTGTTTGCTAGAGTAAGGTAACAGATTGCGTTATCATCCTCATGTCCATTGAAATAGTCGCCGTAATTGCAGAAAGCCTCGCCCAAACCATGACTGTAATATAGCATTGAGGTAACACCGTCAAAACGGAATCCGTCAAAATGAAATTCCTTCATCCAATATTTGCAATTACTCAACAGAAAATGGATAACGTCATCCTTGCCATAATCAAAGCATAAACTGTCCCAAGCAGGATGTTCATGCCTGTCACCTGGATAAAAATACTGGTTCGGATCTCCGGCAAGGTTACCAAGTCCTTCAACCTCGTTTTTTACCGCGTGGCTATGCACTATATCCATTATGACGGCAATACCGTTACGATGGGCTTCATCAATAAGGGCTTTTAGCTCTTCAGGAGTTCCAAAGCGGCTCGAAGGCGCAAAGAAACTACTTACATGATATCCAAACGAGCCATAATACGGATGGTCTTGTATAGCCATTATCTGTATGCAATTATAGCCATCTTCGATGATTCTTGGCAATACATTGTCCTTGAACTCTGTATAAGTACCGACCTTTTCCGCATCCTGTGCCATTCCTATGTGGCATTCATAAATCAACAGAGGGCTCTTATTCGGCTTAAACTTCTTTTTCCTCCATACATAAGGTTTCTCAGGATTCCAGACTTGCGCAGAGAATATTTTTGTATTGTCATCCTGCACTACTCTCTGAGCCCATGCAGGAATTCTCTCGCCATGTCCACCGTCCCAATACACGTGCATCTTATAAAGGTCACCGTGCTTTATTCCCTTTTCTGATATCTTGAGTTCCCAATTTCCGGTTCCTTCTATTCGCTTAGCCTTATATTTTTCAGATTCTTCCCAATTGCTGAAATCTCCGACCAGATATATCGCTGTAGCATTAGGAGCCCACTCTCTGAATACCCAACCACGGGACAGCTTATGCAATCCATAATAATCATATCCGCTCGCAAAGCCCTCTAAAGTATCTTTACCGTTACGTGTCAGTTGGTTCAGTTTCCATACGGCGTGGTCATGCCGGCCTCTTATTGCATCTTCATAAGGAGCAAGATATCCATCGTTAGCCACTAAACCGATATGTTCCGGCTGTTTAGCCGTTACCTCAGTTTTAGTTTTTACCGTTTTTGACTTTCTTGTTACCATAATACTTTTTCTTATTACGAATAATCTAATTACAGCATTTATGCCAACACCTTAAATATAGCTTTCTTTATTTCTGGTACTCCAGCTATACATGGAGCATGTCCGTCCTGCGGGAAAAATATGGCAAACTCACCAGGTTTACATGTAACGTATGTGTCAGCCATGCCCTCGTACTTAGTTATATCTTTTTCATTATTGTATTCTGCATCTGGCAAATCGCACAAAGGAGTATAGCCATATGTTTCTTCAGCACTAAGAGGAATTTGTATGTCTATCATCTTCTTGTGCGTCTCTAACACCGCAACCTCCTTTGTCTTACCTTTTGCAACTTGTACATTGACAAACAGATCCGAACCTTTTATTTCATGTTTGCCAATCTCCAAAGAGTTCAAGTCATTAGACTTAATAAAATCCAAAACATCTTTGAACAAAGGATTCAATGATACGTATTTGTCCAAATTCTCAAGCGTGTCTATTACCATAATAATTAAATTTAAAAGATTATTGAACTCTGTTTCCTAAAATATACATTCCTTGTGAAACGATATTACCGTTACGGTCTTTTTCTATAAACTTTCCGTCCCGCAAGTCATCCTTATATGAACCTTCAAAGCGTCTTCCGTCCTTATCAACCTCTACAGCCTTGCCGTTTCTCTTCCCGTCAACATAAATGCCTTTAAACTTACTACCATCTGCGAAATGTACAATAACTTCGCCATCAAACGTTCCGTTTTTGAAATTGCCTTCATAAATGTCACCGTTTTTTTTAGTAAGCTTGCCATGGCCATTCTGTTTATCATTTTTCCAATAGCCATTATATATATCACCATTTTTCCATTGCAACACACCATGACCATCTTTGTCTCCACCGATAAAATGCCCTGTATAACAATCACCATTAGCAAATGTAAATATACCTTCACCAGTACGTTTACCCCTTAAATAATCACCTTCATAAACGTCTCCGTTTTGGAATCTATATATGCCTTTGCCATTCTGGACATCATCAAACCAATCACCGGTATAAATGTCACCATCTGCATACTTGTTTGTACCCTTACCCGACCTTAAATTCTCAAGCCACATACCATCATAAGTCGTACCGTCTGCCCAATCGAAAAAGCCTTTACCGCTCTTCTTGTCATCTTTCCATTCTCCATCATAATAAGCGCCGCTATTATAGGTATATTTCCCTTTTCCATTACGTTTATCTTGCCGCCATTCGCCATCGTAAATATCACCATTATAATAATACATTACGCCATGACCTTGCTGATAATCCCTGAACCACAGCCCTACGTACTTATTGTTGTTCATAAAATAATAAGTACCACGCCCATGTTGTTGGTCCTGAAACCACTCTCCGTCATATTTTTCACCATCAGAAAAAGTATAAACCCCATAACCTTGACGCTTTCCTTTAACATAATGTCCTTCATAAGTATCTCCGTTCTTATAAACAGTCTTACCTTTACCATGAGGTTTACCGGCAACCATCTCTCCCTGGTATGTTCCTCCGTCTTTCGTCTTGCATGAACCTAAAGTTATCTTTTGGGCATTTACATACAATGGTAGTATCAACGCCATAAAAACGAGTAATATATTATTCTTCACGATTATCCTTTTTAAATTTATCACCAAAAGTAATAAAAATCTGCCACACGGCAAAAATATTTATTAAAAAACGATAGACTTACAGAGTTTATTGAGAAATATTAGTATCTTTGTAAAAATATTAAAACCACAAAAAGATGAATTTCGTAGGAATAATACCTGCCAGATATGCCTCTACACGTTTTCCAGGAAAACCTTTGGCAAAACTTGGTGGTAAAACTGTAATTGAAAGAGTATATAGGCAAGTTTCTAAAGTTCTTGATTACGTTTACGTCGCTACGGACAGCGAACAAATTTTCAACACTGTTATATCTTTCGGTGGCAACGCCATCATGACGTCTCCTAATCATAAAAGCGGTACTGACAGAGTTGAAGAGGCTGTAAACAAAACAGGGAAGAAATTTGATGTAGTAGTAAACATACAAGGCGATGAGCCTTTCATTCATGAGTCTCAAATAAAAACTATATGTGAATGTTTTGACGATCCGCAAACAATGATAGCCACGCTGGGGCGACCGTTCTCAAATAACGATACAATAGCCGAACTTGAAAATCCCAATTCGCCTAAAATCGTATGCGACAACAATAACTTCGCAATGTATTTCAGTCGAAGCATCATACCATATATCCGCAATGTTGAAAAACAAGAATGGCTTAATAGTTTTAATTATCTTAAACATATTGGATTATATGCCTATAGAAGGAATGTTCTGTCAGAAATAACACAATTAAAACAGTCCTCATTAGAAATAGCAGAAAGTCTGGAACAATTAAGATGGCTCCAAAACGGTTACAAGATAAAAGTTGGTATAACGGAAATTGAAACAATAGGTATAGACACCCCTGAAGATCTGCAAAAAGCTGAGGAGTTTTTAAACAAAAACCGATAAAATGACAGAAAAGAAAGAACTGATATTGTCATTGGGAAGCAATGCCGACCAAAAAGAATGCATGTCGGCGGCATGTACAAAACTGCATGAAATGTTTGGTGACGATATTGTGTTCAGCCAACAAATGTGGACAAATCCTATTGGCATCGACTCAGATAAGTTCCTTAATTGCCTTGTTTTCACTCATACTTCACATAAACTGGAATATATAAACAAGGCAATGAAACATATTGAGCGGCTATGTGGCAACCGGAAAAGAGCCAGGGCAAATAACATTATAAAGATGGACATTGATATTTTAAAATATGGTGAGCAAATATTACACAATAATGATTGGAGCCGTGCATATATCATTACAATGATGAAAGATTGCCCCTTTAAATAAAAAATGTCTACAGAATTAAAAACATAATAGAATGGTCAGACTCTTATTTTTTACATTTTTATTAGCTATATCAAGTTATGCTAACACTCAAGAATTCGACAAATATTTCCTTGACCGAACCCTGCGCATTGACTATATATTCTCCGGAAACAAATCTCATCAGGAAATAAGTTTATCAAATCTTTATACAATGCCTCGCTGGTTCGGTAAAAGACTGAATCTTGACAAAATTCCAGTAGAAGGCAATGGACAAATTACCGTACGTACACACAATTCAAAAAAGACAATCTACAAAAATTCATTTTCAACACTATTCCAGGAATGGTTGTCTTATGACGAGGCTGCAGGACCGGCCCACTCTTTCGAGAACGTGTTTCTTGTCCCCATGCCTAAAGACACTGTTGACATAACTGTAGAACTGCGCAATAACAGGCGAGAAACGATAACCTCATATACCCATACAGTCGTACCGACGGATATTTTAATAAAAAAAACAGGCGAACGTAACATTACGCCTTATGTTACATTACAACAAGCACAAGATTCATCAAGGTGCATACACGTCGCCTTTGTGGCAGAAGGTTACACTATAAATGAAATGGATACATACATAAACGACGCGAAAGAGGCTATGGAAGCTATTTTTGCTCACGAGCCGTTTAAGTCGTCAAGAGACCGTTTCAATGTAATTGCCGTAAAATCAACCTCCATAGAAAGCGGAACCAGCGAACCGTCAAAAGGAATATGGAAAGAGACTGTTCTTGGTTCTCACTTCGATACATTCTATAGTGACAGGTATTTAACCACACTTAACCTCGCAACCTTACACAACAAGCTTGCCGGAACACCATATGAGCACATAATAATACTGGTTAATACAGCTCAATATGGAGGTGGCGGTATACTTAATTCATATGTCCTATCCATGACTCACCATCCCATGTTCAAACCAGTGGTAGTACATGAGTTCGGACACAGTTTTGGGGGGCTTGCGGATGAATACGCCTACGATTTTGAACAAATACCAATGTATCCCCATGATGTCGAACCATGGGAACCAAACATAACAACCCTTAAGGACTTTCACGGAAAATGGGAAAGCATGATATCACCCGGCACTCCAATTCCTACACCTAACAGTTCAAATCCCGAAATCATAAAGACAAAAGTCGGATTGTTCGAGGGGGCAGGATATAGTTTAAAAGGTGTGTATCGTGGAACACAGGATTGTAGAATGCGCACTAACGAGACTCCTGAATTCTGTCCGGTTTGCCAAAATGCACTGCAACGTTTAATCGACTTTTATACAAAGTGAGACATTACATAATCATATTTCTGTTATCTGCCGTAATACAAACATCGGCTAACACGGTACAGTACGACACAATGCCTGATACTCGTAAATTAGGAATTGCTTTAGACTATTTTACAGGAGGGAAATATCATGAAGCATTGATTATGTTTCTCAAGCTTGATAAAAGATATAAACTTAACCCACGTTTTAAAGCATACATCGGACTTTGCTATTATTATGAGTGGGATTATGAACAGGCATGCAAGTACCTTGACAATGCGTTACCATCATTAACCATTTACGCGCCTGCGGAAAGAAGCATTTACTATAATGCCGCAGCAGAAAGCCATTTTGAGCTAAAGGAATACAGATTGGCCATACCTTTTTACGAAATGGGACTGCTGACATGCAGACAAAGCGAAAAAGCAAACATTTTTTATAAACTTGGTTTCTGCTATATGCTTATAGGAAAAACTGACATTGCCGCTGATAACTTCAAGTCGGCACTTGCATACTACAAGACATATCCTGATGCAAACTCTAAAGCGCGTATTACACAACTCAAGAATATGATACGGGGACTGGAAACAAACAATACGACCACAGGGGCTTAAACAAATATAATAATATGATATTCTATTTATCCGGTACAGGCAACACAAAATGGGCTGCATCCATTCTCGGCCAGATGACGGGAGAACGACTCATAGATATAACAAAAGTAAAAGAAGAAACAGCTTATTTTACACCAAACACTAACGAGCGCATAGGTTTTTGTTTCCCTGTACATGGCTGGCGTCCACCATTAGCATTTCGCAGATTCCTCAATAAACTAAGAATTGACAATCCAAACAATCATTATTGTTATGCCCTGTGTACAGCTGGCGACGATATCGGAGAAACTATGGATATACTGAAAAAGGATTTGGCACAACATGGAATAAAACTCGATAGTGCATTCTCGCTAATAATGCCGGAATCATATGTCGGTTTACCGTTTATGGACGTTGATACAAAAGAAAATGAGGAGCGCAAAAAGGTCAAGGCTGCGAAAGACTTGACTATATACGGTCAGTTCATCACTGAAAGGAAAGTCGGAATGACATATCTCACGCTTGGACGGTGGCCACGGGTCAACAGTCGGTTACTCGGAGGATTTTTCACAAAATACCTCATTACCGATAAACACTTCCGTGTTGTTGCCAATAAATGCATTGGCTGCAAAACTTGTGCCGCAGTATGCCCTGTAAATAACATAGTGCCCAACAATGACAACATGCCTCAATGGAAGCACAACAACACGTGCCTTACATGTTTTGCCTGTTATCATCATTGCCCGACACATGCCATTGAGTTCGGAATAATGACCCGCAACAAAGGGCAATACTACTTCAAATGAAATAATATGAAAACGGGTATACCCAAATGAACAACGGCCATACCACAAATTCACCCAGGCATACCCGGAATATTTCCATCACCTTATAAAATTAGTTCGGATTGTTGGCTCCACCTTCGGCAGAGCCACGCCAGCCTTCTTTCCGGCTTCAATACATTTAAGCAACCATGCCATGTTCTGGCCCAAGCGCCTCATCGTCTGCATTCCCTCTTCGTCCTGCAACACTTCCTCTGGCTTATTTCCATGCACTTGGTTCCAATAAGTAGAAGGCACAGTAGGCATATTACTAATTCCATAATACTTATTAAGGTCGTCAAAACCAGCCGTAGCACCACCTCGGCGACAACTTACAACTGTAGCCGCTGGCTTGTTGGCATACATGGCTGCCTTGCTACAAAAAGCCCTGTCCATAAAAGGCTTTATGAATCCAGACGGGCCTGCAAAATGAATAGGCGTACCGAAAATAAAACCATCTGCACGTTCGGCTTTCTCGAGAAAAGCGTTCACGGTATCCTTGTCATACCAACAACGCTTTGTTCCGCTGCAACGTCCACAACCAATACATCCCATGATAGGCTTGTTGCCACACCAAAACATCTCAGTCTCAATACCGCATTTAGCCAACTCTGCCGCAACAACATCCAATGCCGCGTTTGTACACCCGTATTGCTTCGGACTTCCGTTAACCAATAAAACCTTACTCATAATCCTCAATTAAATACCTTGAATCCTAAAAAATACTCCATGTAACTAATACACTCTCGGGCCAAATATAGCCGTACCGATACGCACCATAGTGCTTCGACACTCCACAGCCTCCATATAGTCACCGCTCATACCCCACGAACGTTCACGGAAACTGTCATTATCGGCAAAATAGTTCGTCTTCACCTCATCGAAGAAAGCCGCCGCAGTGTTGAACTCGTCACGTATTCGTTCTTCATCGTCAACATTCGATGCCATCATCATCAGTCCGCAGATCCTCACGTTGGCAAGACCGCGCCATTCGCCGGCTGCCAACATTTCACGACATGCATCAAGCGTAAAACCGTATTTAGTAGCTTCTTCAGCAATATGCAATTCAAGCAACACGTCAATCACCCGGTCGTATTTAGCTGCCTGTTTGTTGATTTCCTTCAACAACTTCATCGAATCCACTGCGTCAACCATCGCTATATACGGCGCAATGTACTTCACCTTATTCGTCTGCAAGTGTCCGATAAAATGCCACTCGATGTCCTTTGGCAACACCTCAGCCTTTCGACTCAGTTCCTGTTCATGGCTCTCGCCGAACACACGCTGACCTGCGGCATAAGCAGCCTCTACATACTCTGCTGGATGAAACTTGCTCACAGCCACAAGTTTTACATCATTAGGCAACGTTTCCCTTATGGAACGCAGGTTTGCGGCTACATCGATGTCTATCATCACTTAGCCTCCTCTCCGCTTGCTTCCTGTTCGTACTCCGGCCTGTCGTCTACCTCAGTTTTATTGCCCAGAGTCTTATTATGCTCAAATACGTCCATAATCTGCGTCTCGGCAACGCTCGCTATCACGTAATCAATCATTGTGCCGCCCATCACTTCATCAATGCTTTTCACCGCCTCGGGCAAAGAGCCTGCGTGTACAAGATAGTTCACCGTTGAACGCTTCTCTTTCTCGGTCTTATCATCGATGGTAATAAACTGCAGTTTCGTCTTATACCAACGGTCTGCTGACGGTGAATCACTAAAGAACACCTCTCCGTATGCGGCTTTCTTGATGTCACGCACCTCAAACTCGCCACTGATATATGCCGACATTTCTTCAATTATGCTTGCCTCTGCCTCGGTAAAGCTAAGCGCATCGACTGTATACTGTTCTGTCACCTTCTTCTGGGTGCCGTCTTCCATTGTCTTTTCGTAACGAATCTTACACTCAAACCATGTTGTTGTTCTGCTTCTCATATTATCCTTTATTTATTCATTATCTATTGAAAAACGTGCAAAAGTAATCAATTATAATGATAACGCAAAATCACTTAACAAAAAATAAAAGAGGCGGATTGTATAAATCCTGCCCCTTTGTATATTGACTAACACTAAATGCTTGCTTTAACAAAAATTTCAATCACGCAAATTAGCGAACGGACGCTTCAGCCCATGCTTCTCCTTAAATTTATTTATCATTGAACTCTCTACATTCAGAGGCTCTTCATCCAGGATTTCTTTCCAACAAACTACCAGCTCGTTTGCATCGGCAAGCTGCCAAATATACCGTCCACCCCAATGTCCTATTGCCTCACCGTTACCGAAACGCATGTATTGCTCCAAGCGTTTACGCAACGTTGCCGAACTTTCTGTTCCTCCAGCTTTACCGATATACAAGACTGACGTGTCGTCAACCCAGTTGCTTTTAAGTATGTCGATACTTACATTAGGATTCTTTCCCTTGAAAAAACCTCCCGTTCCAACCTTCAAGAACTCTGGAGCCACGCCACTATTCCTCATAACAACGTAAACACCTCGACACGCCGGAACGATGTTTATATTATGCATGAGCGCTTCAATTGTTACGAATCCTTCAAAACCTGATTCCTCAAGGTATCTCCGTTCTTCTAAATAGCCCTTAGCACATTCGTTTCGATCACTTATATGAAGTTGTTTTTGTGTCGGCTTAAATATTTTTCCCGTAAAAAAATTTTTGTCAATTTTCATTTTCCTATTTGTTTTTATGTTAAACATCAATATTAATACAGTATTCTTATAGGTGGTCTTTCTGCTTTTAAAAAGCCATATATTACAATGCAAAAAGCCATCTTTCGCAACGCCATTTGCCGTCTTTTACAAAAGCGTCAGTATACGGCCTATGCGTAACTTAATATTACTCTAACGTAAATCTACCGCGTATCTGAGTTCCGCTTCAATGCTTCCTCATATATTTCACGTACCCGCTCACGTAAATGCCGTGGTTTTATGACTTCGAGCGAACGGCTACGCGACAACAGTTCCATGACGAAATCGTTAGTTATCCGCAACCGAAGTGATATCCTGAATTCGTCAGGCGTGTCCACAAGCACTGTCTGAGATGTATGGATAGGCGCTGACTTGATAAACCTTCCATCGAGCGCATCATATCGAAGCTCTATGTCCTCTACCGGTATACGCTCGTCATTCCATAGTCCAAAACAATCCCTGAACATTGCATTAACGTCACTGTCAGTAGCGCGCATGAATGTTTCATCATCATGGACTTCAAGGTTGCGTATGCGGTCAATGCCAAATGTCTTCATCACCGCCTTGTCATACGCCAGCAGGTACCACCTTTGGTTTGACTCCTTGAGGTAATGCGGCAATACGTCAAAATGCCTTTCCCTGCAATCGTTGCGGTAATCAACATAGCTAAAGCTTACTGGGTGCAGGTCGTGTATTGCCCTTACAAGCGGCATTAGCCACTCACTGTACCGTGGACGATGGTGCTCAGGCAGTACGAACGTAGATATGTTAGGCGTGCGGTCGATAGCGTTGAGCAGATCGAAGTTCATCATCAGCTCGCTTATCCGTTCGTCGTACCCCATATAATCCTCACGGATAAAATAACCTTGCCGCGTCCTGTTGTATGAAATTGTTATGCCGAACAGTTCGTCAATATCGCGTATATCGCGTTCAAGCGTACGCCCACTTACCTCGGAATAGCCATAGTGCCACGACATCTTGTCGTTGACGTAATTCAGCAATTCGCCTCTTGGAACGAAATTCCCGTGTCTTACTTTATTAAGAATAAGGAGCATTCTCCTTATGCCCTCCACCTGCTTGCTCATAATAAATTATCTTTTACGATGGCAAAGATAAAAATTCACGACGACAAAACATGTCGCCGTGAAAAATATTTTCGATAATAAGATTCCTGTGTATCACATGTTCATTAAGTTGCATTAGTGCTTTGCCTGCTCTGGATATACATTAATGAACATACGCCAACCGCCCGAACACTTATCGTGTTCGGGCGGTTGGCATCTATAAAATATACTGACTTTATCACAAAAGATTACGTCCCTTCTTCCTCCTTATAATCCCTGCATATTTCAAGGAACAGCATGGGATTGTAGGCTATGCTATCCCACAGGCGCCGACCGCCCTTGAGAACACGTTTATCTACGTATTCAACAAAGTCACGGCGGGTCTTCTTATACCGAATCCGCATAGCATTAAGGCTGATTACGTTGCCTGTCATGAATGGCACTATCACACTATCACCTTTAAGACAGACTCCGTATATTGTCGAAATGTTCATTTTGCCAAGCTGCATGTTCTGGGAATCAACACCGTTCCACCAATACATCTTCCCAAGTTCATTTTCTCCTTCAACATAGACGAACTGACGCTGTACGCGTTTAGGTTTAAGCAGCGACGGGTTAGCGACAAGGTGCGATTCCAAATGGTCATATCTGCCATCTTCAGACGTTTTCTTAACAAAATCTATCGAACGCACGTCGTCAGCGTCATACTCGGTAACATCGTTTCCGTCTGGCGTCTCCGATAAAGTGAATGAAGTGTTCATCCTCTTGAACAGCTTTCCGTCCACCCAATATGTCCGCACATACCCTTCAACTACGGTTCCGTCATTGAGCGTTACGCTTACATGATCTTTCTCGGGGTCATCGGCATGTTGCGCATGCGCAGACACACATACCGTAGCCATAATCAAGGCTAAAAAAATCCTTTTCATAATTCTGTTAATGTTATGCATCCAACAAAAAGCCTACAGATACAAGCACACCATAAACAAACATATTACGCGCCGTCAGGCCGAGTACCGCATTCAATGCCTTGCCTTTGCCGATACGCACCATCCTGCGGTAAGCAAAATAATGCAGTAACATATACAAAACGGGCAGGCACGAAGCCCACACATGCCCGTATAGGACATACAACAAGCCTATCAACACAGCCACAGCGCCAGATGCAAAATAAGCCAAGCGTCCGCCCACGGCGCCTATCCTTACAACAAGCGTACGCTTTCCGGCACGTGAGTCATTGTCAATGTCGCGATAATTGTTTATCAACAGCAACGTGTCAATCACGAAACCACATGCCAATGAGGCCAAGAACACCTCGGTTGTAATAGTGCCAAGCTGGATGTAATATATGGCACACACGGGAACAATACCGAAAAACACGAGCACGAGGATGTCACCAAGACCCTTGTACGACAATGATGTGGTGTACAGAAAACAAAAAACAACGCAAATAGCACCTATGGCTATCATACCTACTCCTCCGTATATGACCAGCGGCATGCCTACACAACAAGCTAACACGGTTGTAATTGCAATTGCGCGCAACATACTTTTTGCCGATATCCACCCTTGTGCACACGCACGGCGTGGTCCAAGACGCGTCTCGTCATCATTGCCACGGATAAAGTCGAAATAGTCGTTTATAAAGTTTGCGTCAATCTGCATTATGAAAGCGAACAGTACACAGAGTATAGCGGGGGCAAGCCTGAATGCCGCCACTCCGCCGTCTGCAAAAGCCATTGACAACCCTATCATGACGGGAACAGCAGCACCGGCCAGCGTCTTCGGACGTGCGGCCAGTAACCAAGCCATGGGTGAACCTGCTATAATTTGTTTTTCTTCATTCATCATCCCTTTACTTGACTTTTTGCTTGCAAAAGTAAACATTTAATTGTATATTTGCAAGAAATTAAGATACATTGAACCATGACGGAAAAAAATGTCAATCTTGACTTGATGGCTTTCATCGAGACCGAAATCCTGCCACGATACTCTAACTTCGACAAGGCCCACAGGCTACCGCACGTAACCAACGTAATACGCCGTTCCGTCAAACTTGCCACTACTATCGGGGCCGACGTAAACATGGCCTATGCCATAGCTGCCTACCACGATCTCGGGCTAGAGGGTCCAAGAGCCATACATCACGTCACTGGCGGCAAGATTCTGGCGGCCGATGCACGGCTGAAGAAATGGTTTACGGCAGACCAGATAAAGGTAATGAAAGAGGCCGTAGAAGACCATCGTGCATCGGCTTCACATGCACCACGCAGCGTTTACGGCAAGATTGTAGCCGAGGCCGACCGCGAGCTGCAACCCGAAACAGTGTTCAGGCGCACAATACAGTTCGGCCTTGACCGATACCCTGACAAGAACAGGGACGAACAATGGCGCCGCTTCATGGCGCACCTTGACGGGAAATACTCGCAACACGGATACATACGGTTATGGATACCGGGCTCAGAGAACGAGACAAACCTCAAGAAAATACGCGAACTGATTATCCAACCAGTAAAACTGAAACAGATATTTGATAAAATATATGATGAAGAAAAAGGATTATGACACTACAACAAACCGCCTCCACACGGTAGCGAAGAACATGTTTACGTTCATCTTCGCAATGGCCATGATGACAGCATGTAATGCACAGACAACAGATACGGCACGGCATGAGATTCTGCTAGAGACATCAAAAGGAAACATACGCATAGCATTATACAACGAGACACCACAACACCGCGACAACATTCTGAAACTTGTAAGGCAAGGATACTACGACGGCCTACTGTTCCACCGTGTAATATACAATTTCATGATACAGACCGGCGACAGCGCAAGCCGTAACGCCAAGGCTGGACAACTGCTCGGAGACTCACCCGAAAGCTATAAGATTCCTGCCGAGATACGTTACCCTGCCCTATTCCACAAACGCGGTGCGGTAGGAGCCGCACGGGAAAGCGATACTGACAACCCTGAACGAGCGTCATCTTCATCTCAATTCTACATTATCTATGGACGGCGCTTCAATGACACAATGCTTGACGAGCAGCAACGGCGGCTCGACAAACAGACAGGCGGTACTGTCAAGCTTACACCTGAGGTGCGTGAAGTGTATAAAGCAACCGGCGGAGCGCCACACCTTGACGGTCAATACACGGTATTCGGAGAAGTCATGGAAGGGTTGGACGTGGTGAAGGAAATCGAATGGGTTGATACTGACGACAACGCCCGACCTAAGGAAGACATACGTATAATACGGGCCACGGTGGTGAAATAATCAGCATGGCAGCGAATCACATCACATTGCATTTCATGAAAGACGGCCTTTTGTAATGCAAAATACCGTAAAACACAAGCTAAAAGGCGGCCTTTGGTAATTCCAAAGGCCGCCTTTTGCTACACTCTTTGTATCCAAAAAGGCAACGTGAGATACATGCTTAATACCTCACACACAACCCCCCGCCGACCAATTCTTCACCGGTCGACGGGGCGTTGTCCGTATGCTTAAATAATACAAATGTCCATTAATGTAATTATTCAGCAGGCACGGCATACTTATCGCCGGTAGTACGTACAATCTCACGTGCCGTATAATCAGGATATCCTGGGCGCTCGACGGGGGCTCCAATACCCGTCTTTGTACGCTTGAACTTGCCGTTATCTTCAGGTTTTACGGTCATGTCGTTATACTTCACAATAAGATAAACGGCCAACTGTTTCCATCGTGCTAACATCTGTTGCGCCTTGTCGTTGCTGTAACCGTTTAAAAAGGAAACAGCCTTTGATGGACTTTCGGCATACAGTTGCTTTGCCTTCGCCTCAATATCGGCTTGCTCCGCCATATAGCTTGTCTCGAGCGAATCCCTTACCTCCTTCAACGAACCGAACATCATTGAGTAACGTGGGTACACCATATTGCTTACCCAGTTGCAAATCCAATAAGCGTTCTTGTCACTGAATGTCAGGGCATCCGCCCCAGGCGTATTGTAACATTCAGGCTGAGTGGTATTACCGCAATAAACGGGAGTGTATGCCACCATGTTGCCGTCGTCATTGCCAAACCAAAGAATACCCCCAATCTGTCGCGGAAGCCACGAACGCAGCTGTGCAATATACGAGAAACCCGACTGTTGCGTGGATGTAGGTCGCTCGTTAAAGTATTCCTTTCCATCAACTTTATACGTAAGAGGCGTAGGGCGGTAAGGCATATTCCATATACCCTGCCCCGGGTCGTTGTCAAGAGCAAACGGCGTACCTTCATAATGGTCACGCATACAATCACGCATGTCCTGCAACGTAACCTTCTTGTTCGGCACAATCCACAACGGCATTGGCTCGGCATTCTTCACCTTACCCTCTGCATAAGGCAGATAGCGCTCCATGTCATCCGAGAAATGATTAAAGAAGCTCCACACGCGAGCCTCGCAGAAGCGGCGCCCGGAAAAATCCGGATAGGCGTACGTTTCACAAAAACTGAAGTCTTCGTCCTTTCCGTCAAACCATCCCTTTTCCCTTGCAAATTTAATGCAGTCTTTAGAGAACATCACATTCTTCTTATCCTTCTGGTCGAACGTACGGATTCTGCTTTGGTTGGCATGCGCACAAATCGCATTGTCTGGAATACGCAACGCTACCCATACTACTCCTTTGCTGCCAGGTCCTTTACCCATCATCTCCATTACCCAAGCTTCGTTGGGGTCACAGATAGAAAAAGTCTCGCCTTCGGAGCAATATCCGTAAGTCTCAGCAAGTGTTGTCATCACCTTGATAGCCTCACGGGCAGTCTTAGAGCGTTGCAGGGCAATATATATCAACGAGCCATAATCAAGCACACCGGTGGTATCCACCATCTCATGACGTCCCCCGAAAGTGGTTTCACCGATAGACACCTGGTATTCATTGATATTGCCTATCACGTTATAAGTTTCCGCCGCTTCAGGTATTTCGCCATGATATTCCTTTGTGTCCCAGTCATAAATCTGACGCATCTCTCCCTTAACATGTTTCCCTGCAGGAAAATGGCAAAGACCGATGAACATTCCGTAATCATCCGCGTTATAAGTCGTAAACACCGAACCGTCGGCACTTGCATCCTTGCCTACGATGAAGTTCGTACATGCCTGTGCATAAATATATGCAGACAGCATTAAAACTGACAATAAAAATTTTTTCATATTTACTGTTATTTATTATTTCCGATAATCCAAGATAAACGGGTTTTTGAATGTAGTTACCTATAGCACATTTATCCTAATAAATGAATTGTGCCTTAAATACTTTCACATTGTTCCTATTATCTGTGAGAACAAGTTTCAATACACGCTGCCGCCCAGTCTTTCTTAACGGGGTTTCGCTTAAAGTGCATGTATAGACATGAGCCTTTTCATTATACTCAAACAGAACAAAACGGCCGTCCACAAATCCACGGATTGACTTTAGACCACTCTTTTTGTCATATGCATAAAAACGAATTGTTTTTGACGACGCACTATAACCTGATATTACAGGCGGTTCATCATCATACTCTATTTCATAACTTGCGCTAAGTTCACGAATACGTCCTGTCACCCAACCGTCCTTATACGTTCCACCCATATACCGATCTACGCCATAATGGCTTACTATATATAATTTGCTCGGGTCTGGTACGGCCTTTTTCAACCTAAGACTTAACTTTGCCCAACCGAAAAGTGGATATGACTGCCTGTAAAAACACCATTCATTGGACAACCCACCGTCATCAACACCCATCTTCGGCGACAATTCTATATCGTCAGGCAACAGCCCTTGTGAAACTGTAAGTGACAGTCCCGGACGCTGAAAACAATTCATTCTGTCATACCTTAATGTATTCATAAAATTACGCGAATCCACAGCCGGAATGTCTTGCCGTTGCCCACGAACTATAAAAGTATATTGCCGCGAATTTCCAAATACATCGGTTATGGTGTAAACAAAATGGTAATCACGCTCTTCATTAAAGTCTACATATCCATTACTACCTTGCGATGTACGCAAAACAGGCAACGTATTGCCAGGCTCAACAAACGATTTCATATACCAAACGTGCGTCCGGCAATAATGTTCATAGTCTCCCCATGAATTAACCATACGATTACAATGGTCCGGTATGCTGTCAACATCACTCTCGAACACTATCTTACCGTCAACGGTTAGTGTTGTGTGCCGCACACCAAGAATGCCGTAGCTACCTTCCATGTAATCATTTGCCCAAATGCCGAATCCGACTTTACCCCATGCGGTAAACTTGCGTGTAAGGTTAAGTGACGAAAAACCGTATGACTGTTTCCGTGACGAGCCACAGAAAAGCCCTTGTCCTTTCATCGGATATGCCATGAACGAATGAGCTATTGGCTTTGTTGTATCGGTTACGTAATCTTTCAAGTATTGTAACGGGTCAAGGAAACTCCACGTTCTCGTATCGCGAAATTCAAGATGAAGATGTGGGGCCTTGCTCGCTCCGGAATTACCACTTACGGCAATAAGCTGTCCTCTTGACACCGGATAATCCGTAGGCCTTAAGCGAACATCTGCAAAATAATCCTGATTTTGGTATTGCCATTTACGTACAATAGCTTCCAACTGGGGAGTGAACTTTTTTAAATGGCAATACACGGTAGTTATTCCACCAGGGTGCCTCACATACACCGCATTGCCAAAGCCATAAAGTCCAACCGTTACCCTGCTTACATAACCGTCAGCAACAGAAAAAATAGGCTTACCTTCTACCTGCCCTGTACGTACATCAATACCTCCATGAAAATGATTAGGACGTGGTTCACCAAAATTTCCAGCCAAGGAAACAGGATAATTGACCGGAGAACTAAAAGTCAGAATTGATGAGACAAGCAATGTGGATAAAAGACCTAACACTTAGATAATAATTATTATGAACATAAAAAGTGAAAGCAAAAAGATGGAATACATGTATATATAAGACTAATCATATTTTCCTATACTCGAAACATATAATATTCCGCCTTTTCACTTTCACTGAACTAACATTCATTCAACAGGCCTTGAAACTCATGTCAAGCCCCTTAACAGAATGCGTCAATGCCCCGACAGATATAAAGTCGACACCACATTCTGCATACTGGCGTATCGTATCAAAAGTAATTCCGCCGCTTGATTCAGTCTCATATTTACCGTCAATCATCTCAACAGCCTTTTTAGTATCTTCAACCGAAAAATTGTCAAGCATTATACGGTCAACTCCCCCACAATCAAGAACCTGCCTTATTTCGTCAAAGTTACGTACTTCAATTTCTATTTTCAAGTCTAACGACTTTTCCGTAAGATACTTATGACATCTGCCAATTGCATTCTTTATGCCACCGGCAAAATCAACATGATTGTCTTTCAGCAGTATCATGTCAAAGAGCCCTATTCTATGGTTGACCCCTCCCCCTATTTTCACGGCCTGTTTCTCAAGCATACGCATTCCGGGAGTAGTCTTCCTGGTATCAAGAACTTTTGTTTTTGTACCCTCAAGCCTCTTTACATACCTATGCGTCATGGTTGCAATTCCGCTCATACGCTGCATTATATTGAGCATCAGACGTTCTGTCTGAAGTAATGAGCGTATCTTGCCACTGACGATCATGGCTATATCGCCCTTTCTAACTTCAGCTCCATCTTTGATAAGTACATCAACATGCAATGTCGGGTCAAAACGTGCGAATACCCTTTTAGCGACTTCAACACCTGCAAGTATTCCGTCTTCTTTTATCAACAAGTGCGATTTACCCATCGCATCATCAGGTATGCAACATAATGTTGTATGGTCACCATCGCCTATATCCTCAGCAAAGGCAAGGTCAATGAGCCTATCTTCCAATTCGTCAACTGAGTACATATTATTAATATCCTTTCTATTAAATTACAAATAAACACCCACTCCTATTTTAAATCCAATTTTGGAATAATCTGAATGGTCCTTAAACGACTGGTCGTAATAAATAGCCGGTTCAATTGTCACTGACTTATTAAGGAAAAAAGCATAACCGACCTCAATACCCGGCATCAAGTCATTATAATTATGATTGGCGTGTACGAGTTTTGCATTAACCCCTAAATACAATCCATTTTGTATTATATAATATCTTCCGCCGATACCGAAAGTCAACATATCCGAAGCTCCTTCAAGTCCGCTATGCTGGTAACCGAACTGTCCAAGCAACATCCAATCATCGGCAAGCAGGTATCCGGCTTTTGCATCCAAGCCTAAATTGAACTCTTCCGCACCACTATAACTGATGTCAAGCCCCGATAATGAAGCTCCCACATACCACTTACCTTGCTCAAACTGAGCATGACTTGCCACTGCCATTAATAAGGCAAGCAACAGCATTGAGATTTTTTTCATAAAGATTATATTTATTTTTGTTTATTGTCAGGCGGTTGCCGATTTTACGGTTTTATCACATATTCGGCTAAAACAGCCCTGTCTGCTGACCATATCATCGTAATGCAAAAGTACATATTAAATTTGAAAAACAAAAAAAATACTATAACTTTGCACGAAATTATAGATGTTTATACCACAAAATGAAACTTTTAGGCAAATACCTGACAACAACAACGATAACAATCACACTAATTTTATTGACACTGCCATGCTTTGGCGTAGGGCAAGGAGAACTGTTCAGAGTTAATCCCAAACATGAAGTAAGGGCTGTATGGCTTGCTACAATTGGAGGTCTTGACTGGCCTCGTTGTTATGCTAACAGCTACATTTCTATTGAAAACCAGAAAAAAGAACTGACACAAATACTTGACAAGCTTAAAAAAGCGAACATAAACACGGTTTTATTTCAAACCAGAATAAGAGGAACCGTAATATATCCGTCCGCAATCGAACCTTGGGACGGTTGTTGTTCAGGCATTCCTGGCAAAAGTCCAGGATACGACCCGTTAGCTTTCGCCATTGACGAATGCCACAAACGCGGTATGGAAATCCAAGCCTGGATTGTGGCCATCCCAATCGGTAAATGGAATTCTTTTGGATGTAAAACCTTACGACGTAAACATCCGACCTTGGTTGTCAGAAAAGGCAATGAAGGATACATCGATCCGAACAATCCCTCTGCGAAAAAATACATAGCCGACATATGCTCGGAGATAACCAGCAAGTATGATGTTGACGGTATACACCTTGACTATATACGATACCCAGAGACATGGAAGGTCAACACAAAAAACGACAAGGCCCGCCAAAACATCACAGATATTGTAAAAAATGTATATAATGTAATAAAGAGCATAAAGCCGTGGGTGAAACTCAGTTGCGCCCCGATAGGCAAATACTCGGACCTCGCACGTTATTCAAGCAATGGCTGGAACGCTTTTTCCAAGGGCTACCAGGACGCCCAAGGGTGGTTACGCATGGGCATAATGGACCAGATTTACCCGATGATGTATTTCAAGGGTAACCAGTTTTATCCTTTTGCGCTGGACTGGAATGAAAACTGCCATGGCCGAACTATCGTACCCGGACTTGGAATATACTTTTTATCATCGGAAGAAGGCAATTGGCCTGTAGATGAAGTCATAAGGCAAATGTATGTTGCCCGCAAAAAGGGTATGGGATACGCATTCTTCAGAAATAAATTCTTCTGTGACGACACAAAAGGACTTTATTCTTTTACCAAGGATTACTTCAATCTATATCCTGCACTAATTCCTCCTATGACATGGGCACACATGCCCCCACCTTCAGCTCCCAGTAACTTAACAAAAATAAAGTCGGATGACTTCGAGGCAATAAAATGGGACAAAATCACAGATAACGCAAACGGTGGAATAAGTTATAACGTATATGCCTCAAGAACATATCCGGTCGACATTAACGACACACGCAACCTGATTGCGCAACGATTGCAGGAAAACCATCTTGCAATAAACAGCAAAGACAATTTATACTATGCCGTAACGAGCATGAACCGTTATGGGCAAGAAAGTGCCCCTGTACAGGAAAAAGCTGAAATACAACCTGAAAGAACCACGGAATTTCTTAAAAACGACGGACAGAAATTATGGCTGCCAGATAAAGGCCATGAGCTCGATGCTGATTATATAATGATAAAAAGTCTTGCAGGAACAATCATTAAGACACTACCCTACCGAGACAAAAGTACAGACATTACCGGAATAAAGAACGGTTGTTACGTGATATATTCGCTAAATTCAAAAGGCATTGCGCATCGCCTGGGATTTGTAAATATAAAAAGGCAATTGTAAATGGTGGCATTTTACATCACGTTTGACCGCATATCAGACGATGAAAGGCCGTGTTCCATCAAATGGAACACGGCCTTTCATTTAGCGCCAAATAAAATGTTTACCCTAAAGTTATATTCGAGCGCACGCGGCTCAACGTCTCAGGTGTCATCTGCAAGTAGCTTGCAATATATACCAACGGCGCACGCAAGGTCACTTGTGGTGAAAGTTTGCACATCTTTTGGTAACGGTCCTGAGCCGTTTCAAAACGTACAAGGTCAGCATGGATTTGTGAATTGATTAACGACTCTTCAAGTATCTTACGATATAATATCTGTATATTGACATTGTGTAAAGCCACCTCTTCAAGCCTGGCCTTAGGAAGCGCATATATCAGTACAGGCTCAAGAGCCTCTACCTGCAAGCGTGTAGGCTCTTCCTTAAACAGGCTTTCTATGCACATCACGATATTACCCTCAACGGCCATATGCTCCGTAACGTCTTTCCCTTTCTTGAAATAAAACTGGCGGATGAGTCCTTTTTCTATATAATATATATTTTTACATATTTCACCTTCACGCAAAACCATCTCGCCCTTTGCAAACTTCATCGGCACGAGCACGTTTTCCAATATATCAAGCTCGTCATGCGTCATCGTGCTGTACTTTCTTGCCAGCTCACGAGCGATGTCGCGCTTTGTTTTCAACAATTCTTTCATTACTCCTCCCTTTCTTTTAAATTCTGATTTAGCCTTAATCCAATTTCAGGACAGCCAGGAATGCCTTTTGCGGAACTTCCACGTTTCCGATCTGCTTCATTCGTTTTTTGCCCCTCTTTTGTTTTTCCAATAACTTTCGTTTACGGCTTACGTCACCACCATAACACTTTGCCGTAACATCCTTTCTTACGCACTTGACCGTCTCACGGGCAATAATCTTTGAGCCTATAGCGGCCTGGATTGCTATGTCAAACTGTTGTCTTGGTATAAGTTCCTTAAGCTTCTCACACATACGGCGACCAAGAATCACAGCGTTATCCTGGTGGGTTAATGTAGATAATGCGTCAACAGGCTCGCCGTTAAGAAGTATGTCAAGCTTCGCCAGTTTAGAAGGCCTGAAACAATCAACATAATAGTCGAACGACGCATATCCCTTAGATATGCTCTTGAGTTTGTCGTAAAAGTCTATGACAATCTCGCCCAGCGGTATCATAAAATGCAACTCTACCCTATTGCCGCTTATATATTCTTGTTTCAAGAGCTCTCCGCGCTTATCAAGACACAATTTCATTATCGGTCCGATATAGTCCGTTGCCGTAATTATTGAAGCCTTTATATATGGTTCTTCAATATGGTCTATCATCGTTGCGTCAGGCAGTCCGGACGGATTATGCACTTCCTTTACATTCCCCTGCTTATCGTAAACCATGTACGATACGTTCGGTACCGTTGTTATAACGTCCATATTGAATTCACGGTCAAGACGTTCCTGGACAATCTCCATATGCAACAAACCAAGGAATCCGCACCTGAAACCGAATCCTAAAGCAACTGATGACTCTGGCGCGAAAGTCAGCGACGCGTCATTTAATTGCAGCTTCTCGAGTGATGCGCGCAGATTCTCATAATCAACCGGATCTATGGGATAAACTCCCGCAAACACCATAGGCTTAACTTCCTGGAACCCGGATATCGCTTTGGCACAAGGGGTATCAACATGTGTAATGGTATCACCCACTTTTACTTCCTTACTATCCTTTATACCGCTGATTATGTATCCGACATCACCTGTTTTCAACGTCTTGCGGGGAATCATGTCCATCTTCAACACACCTACTTCGTCGGCAACATACTCCATTCCGGTATTAAAGAATTTCACCTTGTCCCCTTTACTAATACAGCCGTTTTCAATCTTGAAATATGCTATAATGCCCCTGAAAGAGTTGAATACCGAATCAAAAATCAATGCTTGTAAAGGAGCACTCGAGTCACCTGCCGGATGTGGTACGCGCTCAACAACAGCCGCAAGGATTTCAGGTATTCCCTCACCTGTCTTTCCCGAAGCACGGATAATCTCGCTACGGTCACATCCAAGCAGATCAACTATCTCGTCCTCTACTTCATCAGGCATAGCCGAAGGCATATCGATTTTATTTATAACGGGAATTATCTCGAGATCATGTTCCAATGCCATGTAAAGATTACTTATTGTCTGCGCCTGCACACCTTGCGTTGCGTCAACGACAAGAAGCGCACCTTCACATGCAGCTATACTTCGTGAAACCTCATACGAAAAGTCAACATGTCCCGGAGTGTCAATCAAGTTCAATATATATTTTGACCCATCATGTTCATATTCCATTTGTATGGCATGGCTCTTTATCGTGATACCGCGCTCACGTTCAAGATCCATGTCGTCAAGCATTTGTCCTTCTGTTATCTGGATTGTCTTTGTATACTCCAACAAACGGTCAGCAATTGTAGATTTTCCGTGGTCGATGTGTGCGATTATACAAAAATTTCTTATCTCGTTCATCAATTCTTACTTTTTGGAACGCAAATATACAAAAAAATGTATTCCAGTCCTAAGAAATTGGTTATTTTTATGAATAAATAAAAAAAAACTACGCCTTAGGACAAATATAAAAAGATATTGATTACTTTTGTATCAGTAAAACGTGAATCTAACATGAAAAAATATTTATTTTTATTGTTTAGTTTGCCTCTGTTAACGGCATGTCATGAAAGCCTTGAAGACAAAGCTGAACGTGAAGCTGACGAATTTACAAAAAAGAATTGCCCTATTGCCGTTTCCGAAAACATTGTGAACGACAGCATGAAATATGAAAAAGAAACACGTACAATACACTATTTCTACACTATCAGCGGTAAAGCCGATACAACCGCTATAAACAAACAGCAGGCAAAAGAAGAACTCATCAAAGGAGTAAAGGATGCCATGACCATAAGGACATACAAGGAACATGGTTTTAATTTTGCTTATACATACTTCTCCGCCAAGAACAAAGGACAAATACTTATTGATGTAAAAGTTACGCCAAAGGACTATAACGGCAAATAACTTCAGGCGATTGATGAAAATACAAGCCTACTGTATAATACCCACAAACCTGTACTCCTAAAGAAAACCTTTCAGAATAGACATTTCCCATTCATAAACGTGCAATGATGTTTTCATGACCCATTAAAAATAAAGGTGGAATGACAGGAGTCGTTCCACCTTTATTCCTTTATCAGGACTCTATTGCCGTTCCAAATGTTCTATTGCTCTACATAGTTGATCCGGACAACTTGTCGTCTTACTTCCACAACATATGCCATTAAGTTTGCTCTTGACTTCATCGATATTCATTCCTTTTACAAGTGAACAAATACCTTTCAGGTTTCCGTTACAACCACCAACAAAACTTATATTGCTTATACGGTTGTCATCATCAACTTCAAGATTTATTAGCTTACTGCAAGTTCCGGAAGTTATATAAGATATTTTTTTCATTTATGACAATATCCTAAATTTCATATAAAACACGTATTATTCCGGTTTCATATTTGTATAAACACTTTGCACATCATCGTCATCCTCAAGCAAATCAACCATTTTGTCAATAGTTTCACGCTCTTCAGGTGTAACGTCTTTAAGGTCATTGGGTATACGTGTGAACTCTGCACCTGTAACTTCAAAGCCGTTTTCTTCAAGATGTTTTTGTATTTCACCGAAGCTCTTTGGGTCACCATAAATGGTTATCTCGCCTGATTCTTCATCTTCATCATACTCATCATCAACCCCATAATCGATCAAATCGAGTATCATTTCATCCATATCAAGCCCGTCTTTTTTCTTGAATGTGAAAACGCATTTATGGTCAAACAGGAAAGAAAGGCTCCCCATCGTACCCAAGTTACCATTAAACTTATTGAAAATAGCACGCACATTGCCAACAGTACGGGTTGTATTATCAGTTGCCGCATCAACAAATACAGCTATTCCGTGAGGTCCGTATCCTTCATATGTTACCTCTTTATAATCACTTTGATCCTTACCCATTGCATTCTTTATAGCACGCTTTACATTCTCCAGCGGCATATTTTCACGCTTGGCATTAAGGATAATAGAACGCAAGTGAGGATTATTATCCGGATCAGGACCACCGGCTTTAACTGCTATTGCTATCTGCTTACCAATCTTTGTAAATGTCCTGGCCATGTGCCCCCACCTTTTAAGCTTTGTAGCTTTACGGTATTCAAATGCTCTTCCCATATTATGTAACTATATCTGTTATTTTACTGTTTTATTCTTCCAGCTTATCTTAATTCAGCATTCAACTCTTTCTTTAGATTTGAAATGAGTTTATTCATTATGCTGTCTATCTGTTTATCTTTCAGCGTCTGATTTTCGTCCTGAAGTATGAAATTTACAGCATAGCTCTTTTTACCCTCCGGTAAATTCTTTCCTTCATATACATCGAACAATTCTACACTCTTTAGATACTTACGTTCCGTCTTATTTGCTATCCGCTCTATTTCACTGAACTTTACACTCTTGTCAAGCAATAGGGCCAAATCACGGCTGACAGCAGGATATTTGCTTATTTCACTGAAATGTATTGTATTCTTACGGATTGCCCTGAACAATGTATTCCAGTGAATATCTGCATAATAAACAGGATTTTCTATATCAAATTTTTTCAAGATATTCCGACATATCAAACCGATTTCAGCAAAAACCTTACCAGTTCTGTCTTCCAATGTAAGCCCGTCACTGAAAATATTATTGTCACTTACTTTCGTTGTTATCGCATTATTAGCGACGCCTAAACGGCGGAACAGATTGTCGACATAAGCCTTAAGCTCATAAAAAGAAGAATCCTCATCAGCATGAGCCCAACTGCCAACGACACGTTTTCCTGTTATCCATAAGCCTACATGGGCTTCCTCTTTATAGGCAGCCATAGGATTTTCGGGATTCTTTTTCTCGGGAGAATACTTGTAGATATTACCAACTTCAAAGAATCTCAAGTTCGGATTTTTCCTATTTATATTGTAAGCAACACTTTCAAGCCCACCAAACAAAAGTGTTTCACGCATTACATTCAAGTCCGAGCTTAACGGATTCATAATACGGACAAGATTCTCGGCCGGGTAAAGATTAAAATCTGAATAGTACGCTGCTTTAGTGAGCGAATTATTGAATATCTCACTAAAACCATAACCAACCAACTGCTCAGCAATAATATTCTCTAATTTATGCTTATGGTCATCGTCTCCCTTTATTACCAGCGAGCTCTTAAGCTGTGTTGGAATTTCAACATTATTATATCCATATATACGCAAAATGTCTTCAACAACATCGCATGGGCGTTGTACATCAACCCTATATGGAGGTACACTCAGTTCCAAGCCATTCTCTTTTTCATCATCAATTTTCATATCAAGGCTTGTTACTATAGACTTTATCATATCCGCAGACAGGTCCTTGCCTATCAATGAGTTTACATACTCATACTCTAAAGAAACCTTGAAGTCTTGTATTGGCTCAGGATAAACATCTTTTATCTCCATGGATACTTTACCTCCTGCCAGCTCCCTGCACATAATTGCTGCTTGTTTTAAAGCATATATAACACCGTTAGGGTCTATTCCTCTTTCAAAACGGAACGATGCGTCCGTACTTAATCCGTGACGGCGTGCACTCTTTCTAATCCAAGTAGGATGGAAATAAGCACTCTCCAAAACGACATTCCTTGTTGTTTCGTAAGTACCACTACCCTTACCACCGAATACTCCTGCTATGCACATTGCATCTTCTGCATTGCATATGGCCAAATCATGCTCTCCAAGCTTGTGTTCAATCCCGTCCAATGTTACAAACGGAGTACCTTCCGGCATGGTCTTTACCACGATACGATGTCCTGTAACCATATCCGCATCGAAACAGTGCAATGGTTGACCATATGCCATCATGATATAATTTGTTATATCAACAATGTTGTTTATAGGCCGCAAACCGATAACACGCAATTTTTCCTGCAACCATTCAGGACTTTCCTTTACCTCGCATCCTGTAATACTTACGCATGCGTAACGCTTGCATGCATCATGATTTTCAATCGTAACATCTATCGGCATATCATTATTATCGACGCTGAAAGAATTACAATCAGGACGATGCAATGATGTTTCATACCCGTTGCGCAATAGCCAAGCATATAAATCCCGTGCTACCCCCCAATGGGAGAGCGCATCTGCACGATTGGCCGTTATGTCTATCTCTATTAACCAATCACTTTCCAAATGGTAATATTCTGCCGCCGGCAAACCTATTTGCGCATCATCCGGAAGTACAATAATACCGGCATGGTCATTACCCACACCAATCTCATCTTCGGCACATATCATACCGAAACTTTCCACGCCGCGCAGTTTCGACTTCTTTATAACAAATTCCTTATCCCCGTCATAAAGGACGCAGCCCAAATCGGCTACTATCACTTTTTGCCCGGCCTTGACATTAGGAGCTCCACAAACTATTTGTGACGGAGTATCCTTGCCTAAATCTACGGTAGTAACATGCAAATGATCAGAATTCGGATGAGGCTCACAGGTTAAAACTTTTCCAACATACAGACCTTTCAATCCTCCTTTTATACTTTGCACCTCTTCCAATGCGTCAACTTCAAGGCCTATGGATGTTAAAGCGTCGCAAACCTCTTGTGGCGTAAGGTTAAAATCTACATATTCCTTAAGCCATTTATAAGATATATTCATCGCAATTTATTTTATAATGCTGTTCTTTTTAACCGACCGCAAAAGTACTAATTTTTAGTCATTCACACAAAAGTTTATGACAAAAAACCACAAGTTACAGTATTGTACAAAGATTAACGCATAAAGTTGCAGTATCACAAATAGCTCAACTGACAGTATTTGTAATTGTTAAATATATTCCTACAATAATTGTCTTATTCAGTTAGTCTAACGATTCTCGCCCCTGTCATTGTGCGTTGTTTCTGCAAATATGCATATAATGTCATTGTTTCTTCAACTACTTTATGTCTCAAGCTCGACGCATTTATAAGATGGAGTCCGTCTTTATGCCATACAGCAAAACCGATATGCTGAATGTCTAACCCCCTTAGCGATGTGGTCAAAGCAATGATATCCCCGTCTTTTACAGTTTTACGAAGGAGAGCCGTATTGGTTATTCCACCTTTCGGAATATACCTATATGACTTCTTGTTAATTAAATTCTCCATTTTTGCGATCTCGGGCAAATATCCGGGATTTTCCTTCAACATCTTATACTTTCCGGGGTTGGATGACATATAATATACATTGACATCCTGAACTGAAGAAAAAGGAGGGTCTGGACTTTGTATCTCGGCACATATGCCTTTCGATGTGTTGTCTTCTATCCACTCCGTAAAATAATGCAACCTTCTTGTATAATGCGGCATTTCTCCACCACGATAACGTATTTTACACAAATTATCGCAAAACGCCTTAAATGTAAACTTCCCTTGCTTCACACATAAATTCAATGCCACAACATTCTCAACGAATGTCGTACAGTCAAGTTGCCGTAAATTAACGACCAGCTTCTCTGTCTTATTTACCTCCAACGTATGTGCCACATATGGAATACCCAACAACTTCCGTGCAAAGAAAATAATAAAGTTGGTATTGCCGTTTTGCCGGCGCGCATCGGTAAGCAGGTTTATTACACGCAAACTGTCAGACTTCTCGTACTGTACGTCATAAGCATGACATAGACATGGCAGCAAAATCAACGCAATTATGAAACAGACTTTCTTCACAACAATAGTGATATCTTAAAATTTCCCCAATATTCTGTCGAGCACCCAATTTACAGGCGTCGCCGAAACACTTGTACATGAACATACCCCAAAGCCCTGCAAATCTTCAATGACGGCTTTTATTATAGGCAATTGTACATAAGGAGGATTAGGCACTGTTATACTTGTTGTACCTTCACTCGTCACTAACTGGATTGGGTCGTAATTATATACAGAGAAGCACAACATTCCCTTATCACCGATAACCTCGATTCTGTCCTCTTTGGCTGACTTATGCCCAACAAAGCACCACGAGCCACTTCCGGGTAACCCACTCTCGAAACGAAAGCATGCACTAACACTATCTTCAGCCGAATACAATCCTGCACGATTGGCACACATACCTTCAGCCTCGGTTATAACGCCGAACAAATCCTGTAACAAATCCAACTGATGGGGAGCCAAATCATAAAAATACCCTCCGCCTGCAATGTCCGGCTGTAGACGCCACGGTAAAGAGCCTCCCGAGGAATAATCCAAATCACGCGGCGGACACGAGAACCGAATCTGAACATTCATAATGTCCCCTATACCACCTTGCCGTATTATTTCCTTCACTTTCCTAAAATAAGGTAGATACCTTCTGTAATAGGCAACAAAGCACGGAACTCCGGTCTGTTCACTTATGCGGTTGATTCTCGCACAATCGTCATAGCTCGCCGCCAAAGGCTTCTCTACATATACAGGCTTTCCTGCCCTCATTGCCATTATTGCAAACGTTGCATGGCTTGACGGCGGCGTAGCTATGTATATAGCATTGACATCCGGGTCGTCAATCAATTCTTGAGCATCGGTATACCATTTGCTTATATGATGCCGTTCGGCATAAGAGCGTGCCTTCTTTTCGCTACGGCTCATCACGGCAATCACTTCAGAACCTTCAACTTCATTGAATGCCGGACCGGATTTCTTTTCAGTCACCTCCCCACAACCAATGAATCCCCATTTCAACAATTTCATAAATGTGTTCGGATTTTATATTAAACGTCAATCATGCCGCGCCATCCATACGCCATGACAAGTATTAATGTTTTGCAAAGTTAGCATTTTTTATTGACATCATGGTACCATCTTACCAGGAATATTATTACTTTTGCATTATATTATAATAATATCAAGAAAAATGAACAATCTAAAACAAGCCGCGTTAGACAAGAGCCGCAGTTATATTTCATGTCTTTCGGAGGCCCACAGAATGCTTTTCGACAACATCAGGCAGATTTTCAGCAAAACCTGGATATTTGTTCTTGTGCTTTCCATTTTATCTGCCACGTATTTCTCAATCCATATCCATGCAATGCTGTACGGCACGAACACAGCCCTGACAACAGGGATATGCATAACGGCCGTGGCAACATTGTGTGCCCAAGTTGTTTACTTGGCACGGGTGATGTTCTTGATTAACGGCAGACCGATGATATGGAACATCAAAAGATGTACCAATATTACCGCTTGTTATATTGGCTTTTGCTTTATCCTCACCCTCATTTACGCCGCGATAACCTACGGAATCGTTCTGTCCAAGGGAAGTGTTACGCTTGCCGAACTATTGCCCGTGTTCTATATCTTCGGAGGCGTATCGTTTGTAATAATGCTCATCATGTTGCCTTTCATATACGTTGGGCTGAAATACATCATGGAGCCGGACAGTAAACTCAGGAAAATTATTACCAAGTCATATGTTACGGGCTTACGTTACTGGGGCTTCATATTCATAGCTTTATTACTTGCTACACTGTGTACTTCCATATGTGGCGCGTTGGTGTCCATCCCTACATTAATCGTTATGGCAGCCAACGCACTTTCCGTATTTGGCGTCAACTATCTCGGCGACCCTACAGGATTACCGCCTTACTTTACGGTAATTCAATTTACTGTCGTTACATTTTCATCATTTATATGCTTGTATATCAATATTTTCGCAATATTCGTATGCTATTTCCTTTATGGCAGCATTGAAACTAAGGAGAAGGAGAAAAAGGAATACGAAAAGAATAAAAACGTAAAAGAATGAAACCACAACGCATATTGTTTATCGACCGCGACGGAACGCTTGTAGAAGAGCCGCATGACGAACAGGTTGACTCGTTCGACAAACTTAAATTCACAAAAGGAGTTTTCAAGAATCTTGGATTCATACGTTCGAACCTTGACTTCCGTTTCGTTATGGTAAGCAATCAAGACGGTCTTGGAACCGAGTCTTTTCCAGAAGAAACATTCTGGCCGGTACACAACTTTATATTGCAGACTCTTGCCGGCGAAGGAATCACGTTCGACGACATACTGATAGACCGCCATTTCCCAGAGGACAACCATCCATGCAGAAAACCGGGAACAGGCATGCTAACCGAATATATCAATAACCCACAATACGACATTCCCGGCAGCTATGTCATAGGCGACCGTGACACAGACAGGCAACTTGCTGACAACCTGGGGTGTAAAGCCCTTATTTTAGGACAAGACAACATGTCTTGGGATAAAGTTTCAGAAATACTTTTTGCCGGCGAACGCACGGCAGAGATAAGACGGACGACAAAAGAAACGGACATATACATATCCTTAAATATCGACGGAACGGGCAAAAGCGACATTTCCACCGGTATAGGATTCTTTGACCACATGCTGGAACAAATTAGCAGGCACGGAATGATGGACTTAACCGTTAATACAAACGGTGACCTGCATGTGGACGAGCACCACACTATAGAAGACACCGCCCTTGCTTTGGGTGAATGCATATTGAAAGCATTAGGGAACAAACGTGGTATCGAACGCTATGGTTATTGCCTGCCTATGGACGACAGTCTTTGCCAAGTAGCCCTTGACTTCGGCGGAAGGCCATGGCTGGTATGGGAGGCGGAGTTCAAACGCGAGAGGATAGGAGAAATGCCTACTGAGATGTTCTATCATTTCTTCAAGAGCTTAAGCGACGCCGCACGGATGAACTTAAACATCAAGGCAGAAGGAGTCAATGAACACCACAAGATTGAAGGTATATTCAAAGCGCTGGCAAGAGCGCTGCGCATGGCCGTAAAACGTGACATCTATCATTTTGAATTGCCGTCAACCAAAGGCCTGCTATAGCCCTTTGGACATCAGACAATATAACAGGTTAATAACAAAAGCAGGAGTGTCATAATGAAGAAATCAGCGCCCCAAAAGTTTTTTGTCTAACTTTTGGGGCGCAATGTGCCGGACGTGACGGCATTGTCAGGGGCGCACGTTTTGTTAATTTGCACCGCAAAGCATTGCCGCCGTTATGACAGATTGTAAACGTAAACGGGTGTTTGCACGTCATTTGTCTATACATGTTTTGTCGGGTAAAAGTGATGAAATAGGTTGCCGGTGGTGGCGCCGGCAATGTTCAATGCTGCGTTTTACCGTCGACAGGTAGACGAAAGGTCGTGTTTTGTGTCATGATATGCCATGTTTTATTATGAAAAAGACCGTCTTTTCAGTACGATATGACGGCTTTTACGCACCGAAAAGACGGCCTTCGAAGGGCAAAAAGTCGGTATTTACGCCTTTTCCCTGCCGCATTTATTGCACATTTTTACTGTTAAAGTCATAACATATTGCCGTACAGAGAGTTGCGCTTGCACGCCGTAGAAAGGCATATTTGCGGCCAAACGCCTTTCCGACTGGAAATAACGCCGCCACGGAACGTCAACACAAATCAGTTTGTAAGCTAACAGACTATTTGCCTTACATAATGAAAATATACCAGCCTCTCAGCCTACGGCAAACACAAACACTACCAAATAATACAATTGTACCGCCAAGACATATACCGGCATGAACGGAGCGAACATGACAACCCCGGAATACAGGCTTCTGAATATATCGCCGACATGCGCCAGCCCGCCGCTTGCCATGCCGTATATGATTGAAAGGACTGTTATAGAGAATGTTATTATAGGTACAAGCGCTGAACTGAACGCGCTCGGGAATAGCCCTCCTGACACTCCTAAAAGTACGGCATGCGGTACAAAGGCAAGCATAACAACAACAAAAACCATCACGCATGCCACGACAGCAACCGTATATACGGCATGCCGACAACGATAGGCCAACCGCTCTCCGCGCCAAAGCGAGCATAACGCATCCTTTAATCCGCTATGCGAATAAGTACCGTATGCCATGAAACCAAGCAACAGCCAAACGAGCAAAGGACACGACATATTATCCACAAAGCTCCCGAAGTACCACCTTACGCCCTCGCCACTCAATACAGACCTTAATTCGGCATACGGCCATACGGACGCAACTATCCAAGAAAAAAGCACCAACGCCGCCTGGAGCACGACCAAGACTATAACAGACCACGGTAAAACCTTACGCTTTAAGTTCATCCGAATACTATCAAAAAACATTCATGAACAAATCCATCATATCATCTTAATTCTCGTCAGGACGTAGATTGTCCGCATCTAACACGTGCAATTCAATGGCGCGTGTAACAAGACGTGTGGCATTCACTCCCACTCCGCCGTTTCCGTCGGGAAACAACTTACGTACAAGTTCGTTTTGACGTTTCTCAAGACTCTTAACCCCAAAAGGCATACCACGCAAACCCGTTATCTGCTCTTTTGTATATCCCAACGCCAGATGGCGTAAAAAGCGTTCGTCGTATTCGTCAATTTCATAGTTGACCAATGCCTCTTGCCTCAAGATACGGCTATTGACGCTATGCTTGAAGCATTTAATTATTTTATCAAGTATAGGCTTATTGAACACGAGTTTGCGGCCTTCCATGACTTCGGATATATCACTTCTCGTCAACAACTCACCGGTTTTAAGAATTATGCCGTTGCACCCGGCGTCCAATGCATCAACCCATAATTTCTCATTCAATATTTCACCAGTAAATATCAGAACCTTTATTAACGGATACATCTCCTTAGTCTGGCGACATATCTCCACTCCTACAGTTGTCGAGCCTCCCAGGCCTAAATCCAACAACACAAGGTCCGGCTGCCGTTGCTTTATCAAACGCCAATATTCCACCTCGTTGGCTGCCGTGCCTATTACTTCGGCTTCAGGCACGTCATTTCTCAATATTCCCTCCGTACCCTTCAATTCCAAGGGGACATCCTCAACTATTATAACACTGAACTTATCCATAATCAAAATAATTTATATGCTTTATATAATCTCCGGAACATACCAAAGGCTGCCCCTGACACCATTTTCACTTATCTTGTAAAATATATTTTCCGTCACCGGCAAGAGTCACCTTGACCGTAACAGCTCCATCATCATCCGCTACTACGTCTATTCCACAACCATGAAGATTTGTCTGTTCAGCGTTCTCACGAACGATCTGCCTGCATATCAGGAATGGTATATTAGCCGTAGAAGGCGTGAACAAATCTACATTTTGCCTATCCTCAATCTTCATGTTACGGCATACCAAATTAACAACAACATATCTTTCCATGACAAAATCTACCGAGACATCAGAAGCTTCATATCCACATTGCTTCTTCAAGATATCAAACAGGTATGTAAGTAAAGTCCTGTCGCCCAACACTTTGCATTCCACTCCCAATATTCCCTCCATTGATACGGGCCTGCATTCGAACTTTACATTCTCTATCTGCCGCCTGATTTGCTCACATAGGATAGAATAAAGTTCCTTATAATACTTGGCCACTTCACATATTGCGTCAATGTTGCCCTCTGTGTCATCAACCAGCTGGCGTATACGCGAAGGGTAATACATCGTCTCATGCTTAAGCGTGCTTAAACTGTTATCAATGACATTGTTACTTATATATAATTTCTCGATTTCATATTTTATCCTGTGCAAATCGTCTTCGGCATATTCAATGTCGAGCGATTTCACCCTGTCTGTATCAATGGACCGCGCTAACGCAGCTTGTATCTTCAGTATTATTTTTTTCAATACGTCGGGATATTTTCTTACATCTACGTCATTTATTAAGCCTGCTTTTTCCTCATTACTTATATCGGAAAGCAATATCTTGTTGATGTTTTTTATATTCTCGACACAAAAACGGAAGTACAACACATAACGATAATACAGGAAATAATAAGCTGCAATTATCGCAACAAACAATATTATAAGTATGATAATCGCTATTGTCTTATTCGTCTTTGATTCCTGCATAGCTACGCAATAGTCAGACAAGCCATTGTCTGCCGAACGGGCTTTAAACAGTTGGGTATAAATCTTGTTGTTATACACATATAGTCCCCACTTATGTAAAGCAAGAGCTGCCACCGCACTTTCGTTACGCATGTCCTGTATAACGTCATAATCGGTCTTGACGTTCTTATGAAACCATATAAGTTCAGCCGGCACTCCGTTAAAACTTTCATCCCCGGAAATATAATATTTCCCCTCGGGATACAAAAGTTTGTAATTCTTATTAAGATAATATATAACTGAATCGGCAAACTCAAGTGTCCGTAAATAAGTACCGCTCACATTGCTATAATATGCCGAGTCTGCATATATGTCGGCTGAATCCAGAAAACATGCACTCATTTCGTCTACCCTATCTGCCATATTGCCAACTGTGTTACGGGAAAAAGCATATTGCCCGTATAATACGGTACAAATTAACAATATAACATTCCTGATTACGCCGAACGGAAGACGAAAATAAAACCTGCTGCCTTTACCATTTTCACTTTCAGCAAATAATCCGCATACACGGAATATATTGCTGATTTTTTTATATTTCTCGATAATACCTTTACAGTTCATCAGCCCGAAACCATGCCCGTTATAAATCTTATGTTCGAATATCCCTGACAATTCCTTTTCCGACAATCCTGTTCCTGTGTCACTTACAGATATCTCCACATAGTTTTCCGTCTTAACGGCATATACTTTAACCGCTCCTCCAACAGGGGTGAACTTACGGGCATTGTCAGCAAGAGTGTTCAACATGAAGAGTGTTAAGATTTTATCCGCTTTAACTACTGCGTCCAATGGAATGACCTCAAGACTGACACCCTTCAGCCTGAACGACATGCCGGATTTCGATAAAATATCGAACACCTCGTTTATGTTAAAACTTTCAATATGCAAGCTAAGCTGACCCTGCTGTAGCTGAATCCAATATGTAAGAACGTCATTATATTCGTTGATTTTATCCGTCAGTTCAGCCATATACGCCTTACGTTCTTCATATATGCCCTTATTACCTGATTGCTCCTTTAATTTTCCTGCCTCATTGATTATTCTATCTATATACGGAATAACGTTATTTACGAGAAACACTTTTGCCTTGTTATCCAAAGCCCTTCTTTTGTCACGTTCAAGACTCAGCCTGCTCAAAGACAACTCTTCATTTATTGTCTCATGCTTGTCATTAAGCTCATCCTCCCTTAGTTCTTCGTGTTCCTCCCACGTCCTCAATGGCACTAGCAATTTATCTATATACGCTTGGTTATTCTTCTTTTTTCCTAATTTGTCAAATACATAAAGAAGAGCTATAACGACGGCCATCAACAAAAGAATGACAATAATCAGTGCATTTAGTTGCACGGAAATACGGTTTAGTTGTTCTGCACGTGCCTCCAACTGCCGGTCCTGCCGCGTTTCTTCTTGAATGTCCAGATACTCATTGCGATTCAAATCGCTGTTGTTTTTATCGTCCATGGCCGAATAGACCATGCTTAAACATTCCCTGATACTGGCCACAAGATCCGGAGCCTGCCCTACCGCAGGATTGCCATTCAGCGCATTCTCGAGACATATCAACGACGATGAATAATCTCCAATCGCCCAATAACAAAACGAAAGGGTACGATACGCGCCTACAATCTGGTAAACATCCCCATAATCAGAAAACAACCGCAACGCCTTTTGAGCCAAATAACCTGCCAAGAGACTGTCCGGCATATTATCATCATTAATGTAAGTAAACGCCGCACGGTTTTCCGCGATCAGCCGTCGGCGTGTTTTCCCTGAAAGTAAATGCTCACTTATCGACTGCAATGAGTTTGCCTGCCAATAAGTATAGCCATAGTTTTTCGCCAATATATAACACTTGAACAAATACTCAAGTTCTTTTTGCGAAGTGGCAATATGTGATTTTTCGTCTATAATGCCACCACTTCCAACCTGGTATAAATAATTAAGGTATTGCGCCGTATCCTTCTGGATGTCGCCGGATGGGTCAATTTCCTTTAGAGACTCTTTAGTCTGGCGGGTAAGGCCGACATAATAATAATAGGTAGAGCAAATTATTGAATATTCAGTCCTGGCATAAATCAACCTGTCAAGCATGCGCTCCGGCAAGACAGATATTTCTTCGTCAATTCGCTTTAAGCGATTTGAGGCTCGTTCCTTGTATTCGTAAAAATCCTTGTTACGTGACATACGTTGGCACAAGCGCATATATTGTATGTCCGCAACCAAGAGTTCTATTTGGTTGTCCGTTGATTCAACAACCAGACCAAGAAGGCTGTCGGCTTTTGCGTACTCCATTCTCGCCATGCTGACAAAAGCCAAGTTATTATACGCTTCCGCCTTTCCGGCTGGGTAACCGTCGCACATGGCCAATGCACTATCCGCATAAATCTTTACAGAATCAAGACTACGGTAATGATAAGCGTAAGACAAAGAATTAAGTACGTCAACTCTTCCGTCTTTTGAAGAAGTACAAGCTGACAAAAATAAAAGGCCCAATATGCCGACAAGCAATATTGAGCCTTTATAATAATATCTATTATCCGCGTGCCTTTGCAATGTAAGCCAAAGCCTCCTTGCACTTGTCGGTTATTGCCTGCCAGTTGCCTGCGGCTACAACATCCTTCGGGAAGAGCTTAGAGCCCATGCCCACGCAGAACACTCCGGCCTTGAACCATGACGTAAGGTTCTCCTCGTCGGGAGAAACGCCACCGGTCACCATCAGCTTAGACCATGGCATCGGAGCCAAAAGGCCTTTAACCAACTTAGGTCCGAGCACGTCACCGGGGAACACCTTGCACAGGTCACACCCCTTCTCCTGGGCGAAACCTATTTCGGATACGCTTCCGCAACCAGGGGTATAAGGGATAAGGCGACGGTTGCAAACCGTAGCTATCTCCGGATTGTACAACGGGCCTACTACGAAATTAGCCCCAAGCTGGATATAAAGCGCTGCCGTAGCAGGATCGACAACCGAACCTACGCCCAAGGCAAGCTCCGGACATTCCTTAGCGGCATACTTTACAACCTCTCCGAACACCTCGTGGGCGAAGTCGCCACGGTTGGTGAACTCAAACGCACGCACACCACCGTCATAACATGCCTTGATTACTTTCTTTGCTACCTCTACGTCCTTATGGTAAAAGACAGGTACCATACCGGTTGCGCCCATCTTGCCCAACACGGCGATTTTATCAAATTTTGCCATTTTCTTCTTTTTCTCTTTTAAATATTAAGTATAGTCCCAGACAATAGGAGCATACAAGTTCCCAACCTTCCTCTCCCAACTCGTTCAGGGCTTTCTGCTCATCTTTAAAACAAAATGATACTACCTTATATTCAAAACGTCTGCCCATACGGATTGAATTAACGCTGAACACGGCCTGAAGCGTCGCCGCCTGCAAGGTTCTCAACCTCGTCTGCCGACATAAGGTTGAAGTCGCCGGGGATAGTGTGCTTCAATGCCGAAGCCGCAACGGCAAACTCAAGAGCCTTACCCTGGTTGTCGGGATATGTCAGCAAGCCGTGGATAAGTCCGCCCGCGAACGAGTCGCCTCCACCAACACGGTCGATGATCGGCATGATGTCATAATGCTTGCTCTGGTAGAACTCCTTGCCGTTGTAGATAAGAGCTTTCCATCCGTTGTGGCTTGCGGAAAGCGATTCACGCAAAGTTGATACGACATACTTGAAGCCGAAAGTCTCCATCATGCCCTTGAATATGCCGTAATATCCTTCTGCGTCTGTCTTGCCGCCCTCTACGTCAGCGTCAGGCTTGAAGCCAAGGCAAAGCTGCGCGTCCTCCTCATTGCCTATGCAGACGTCAACATATTTCATGAGGGGCTTCATGATGCTCTGTGCCTTCTCCGAGGTCCACAGTTTCTTACGGAAGTTAAGGTCAACGCTTACAGTAACTCCATGACGCTTTGCGGCCTCGCAAGCAAGACGTGTCAATTCGGCAGCCTTGTCGCTGATAGCGGGCGTAATGCCGCTCCAGTGGAACCACTGTGCGCCTTCCATAATCTTGTCGAAATCAAAGTCTGAAGGATCAGCCTCTGCTATTGAGCTGTGGGCACGGTCGTAAATAACCTTAGACGGGCGCATGCTCGCTCCGCTCTCAAGATAATAGATTCCGACACGGTCGCCGCCACGGGCGATGAACTGCGTGTTGACACCGTAACGGCGAAGCGCGTTCACGGCGCACTGTCCTATTTCGTGCTTTGGCAATTTGGTTACGAAATATGCGTCGTGGCCATAATTTGCAACGCTGACCGCCACGTTAGCTTCGCCACCGCCATATACAACATCGAAAGAATCGCTCTGGACAAATCTTTTCTGACCCGGAGAAGAAAGGCGAAGCATTATTTCGCCTAATGTAACTACTTTAGCCATTTTCTTTAATTTTAATTTTTTGAATGTTTATAGATTCGTTTTTTCGTTACAAAAATACTATTTAAATTATAACCAGACAAATAAAAGGACAAAAAATAAAGCTTTTTCAGAAAAATATTCCTGTATTTTCAGCATTCCGATAGCGTCAGCCATTTCCCTCTCCTGTTTATTGTTGTGTAAGCGAACCACCCCCGACGGCAAGCGCAAAGGTACGCATTATCCCCCGCACCGCCAAAAAAAGCGTGCGGCTAAGGCGTTAAAAAAATTCACAATCGAATCGGATGGGCGTTTTTGTAATTGTAAGTGTAAGCGGTACGGACGGCCCGTCGTGGATTTAAGCCAAGCCGTAGGGCAATTATGGATTACAATTACAATTACAGTTAGCCCCATGCGTGAACGCAAATATGGCAAAAGAAAAATTATATTATATATATAAATATATATTTATATATATAATATAAACCCTAAAATACCACTTACTTACACTTACCCCTACCCCAAACTGTAATTGTAATTGTAATTGCCGTACGCCCCCTGCGCCGCAAGAGCCATCGATACGCCCCGCATAGGCCACGTATGGCCCCGTAAAGGCGGCACCCTCGAGACAAGGATGTCCCGTCCCTCCCCGTGGCGGGGCGGAAAGAAGGCGAAAGGGACGGGGCGGACGGGCAGCCGGGGGCTAATGTGTTAAAACGGGCAAAACGCGATTGTTTTGGCTAAAAAACTGCACGTGTTTTTCGCACAATTCATTTTTTATATGTATTTTTGCCGAAAATATCAGCGTTTGTTCCGTAAAGGCAGGCAGACATCATGAATGAAAAAATCAGAATAAAGGATATAGCCGAAAAGTCGGGAGTATCGGTCGGGACGGTAGACAGGGTGCTCCACAACCGTCCCAACGTGTCGAAAGCCGCTCGCGAGAAAGTCGAGTCGGTACTGAAAAACATCAACTACCAGCCGAACATGTACGCAAGCGCGCTTGCCTACAACAAGTCATACGTCTTTTATTGCATCATCCCCAAACACGAATCGGAGGCTTACTGGGAAGAAATAGAGGAAGGAGCGCAACGTGCATGCGAAGCACGACGCGACTTCCATGTAGACGTGAAAATGATGTATTACAGGAGGTTCGACTCCGACACGTTCGTAAAAAAATGCAAGGAATGCCTTAACGCTAACCCGAATGGCGTGATAGTAGTGCCGAGCGAACTCGAGATTACCAAGAAATTCACTGACAAGCTGCATGAACGCAACATCCCTTTCATCCTTCTCGATTCATACATGCCCGACCTTAAGCCTCTTTCCTTTTACGGACAGGACTCATTCTGTAGCGGATATTTCGCGGCAAAAATGCTGATGCTCATAGCTTCCGGGGAAAAAGAGATAATGCTTATGAAGCAGACAAAAAACGGGAAAGTGGCGAGCAAGCAGCAGGAGAACCGCGAAGTAGGCTTCAGGCATTACATGCAAGACCATTTTCCAAAAGTAAAAATACTGGAACTGGACTTACCGCTTGACGGGGACAAGGAACGGTACGATGAAATACTTGAAGAGTTTTTCGTCAGCCACCCACACATACACCACTGCATAACCTTGTGCTCAAAAGGACACATAGTAGGCGAATTCCTGCTCAAGACAAACAGGCGCGACATACAGATTATGGGATATGACATGGTTGAGCGCAACGCCAAATGCCTGCGCCTTGGCTCAATATCATTCCTTATCGCGCAACATGGCTTTATGCAAGGTTACAATTGCGTCGACACATTATTCATGGCCATTGTGCTGAAAAAGAAAGTAGACCCGGTAAACTACATGCCTATAGAACTGCTGTCGAAAGAGAATATCGACTTTTACAGAAGAACTCAATTATAAACAATTAAAACAAATCATTTTATGGAACAAGTTTCTTTTATCAAGATTAACAAGGCCGACACCGTTGTCGTATGCCTAAGGAACTACCAAAAGGGCGAGACCATCAACGTTGACGGCAAGGCCGTCACGGTAATGCAGGACACACCTGCCGGCCACAAAATCCTGATACACGATACTCCGGAAGGAGAAAACATAATAAAATACGGATATCCCATAGGGCACGCCAAGGAAAATCTCAAGGCAGGACAATGGGTCAACGAGAACAACCTGAAAACAAATCTCGCAGGAACTCTAAGCTACGAATACAATCCTGTAAATGAGGAACTTGACATCCCGACAGAGAACATTACCTTTAAAGGCTACAAGCGCAATAACGGCGAAGTAGGAATAAGGAACGAGGTATGGATTGTCCCGACCGTAGGCTGCGTCAACGGCATTGCCGAGAAATTGGCAAATATGCTTGCCGAAGAAACAGGACTCGAAGGCATAGACGCCGTGCATGCCTGGCACCACAATTACGGTTGTTCGCAACTCAGTGACGACCATGAGAACACAAGAAAGATATTACGCGACATCGTGCTCCATCCTAATGCCGGCGCGGTACTCGTATTAAGCCTTGGTTGCGAGAACAACCAGCCTGACCAGTTTGAGAAACTCCTCGGCGACTACGACAAGGACAGAATAAAATTCCTTGTTGTGCAGAAAGTACAAGGCGACGAAATAAACGAAGGAATGAAGATTCTCCGCTCGCTTTATGACATCGCAAAGAACGATAAACGTACCGACTGCCCCCTGAACGAGTTGCGTGTCGGCCTAAAGTGTGGCGGTAGCGACGGCTTCAGCGGTATCACGGCGAACCCGCTTGTCGGAGAATTCTCGGATTTCCTCGTGGCGCAAGGCGGAACATCAATCCTTACGGAAGTTCCCGAAATGTTCGGAGCCGAGACAATCCTGATGAACAGGTGCAAGAACGAAGACCTGTTCAACCAGACAGTCAAGCTGGTCAACGACTTCAAGGAATACTTCCTAAGCCATGGCGAGCCCGTAGGCGAAAACCCGTCACCGGGCAATAAGGCCGGCGGAATATCCACACTTGAAGACAAGGCTCTCGGGTGTACCCAGAAATGCGGCCGTGCCCCCGTTTGCGGAGTGCTTGGCTACGGCGACCGTCTACGGACAAAGGGCCTAAACTTATTATCCGCCCCGGGCAACGACCTTGTCGCGTCTACAGCTTTAGCGGCGGCGGGTTGCCAGATCGTATTGTTCACGACCGGACGTGGAACACCGTTCGGAACGTTCATCCCGACAATGAAAATATCAACGAACACCAACCTGTATAAAAACAAGCCCAACTGGATAGACTTCAATGCCGGAGAACTTGTTGACGGTACGGAAATGCATTCATTGCTCCGCAAGTTTATCGACAAAATCATTTCCGTTGCCAATGGAGAACAGACTTGCAACGAAAAGAACGGATACAGGGAAATATCCATATTCAAGAATGGCGTGACATTGTAAAACAAGCAACAACCAAAGAAACGGACGGCAATGCAATAGAGACAGCCCCTGTCAATCTATGGCATTGGCGCCCGTTCATTCGACAAATTGTATTCATAACGACATAACATGAATATTCTCGCGAGAAATTTCATTAAACTGCTGTCAGCCGGAACTTTTAATGTTGAAGACACAGTTGAGCCCATGTCCGAATACAAATGGAAAAGACTGTTGTCGGCGGCCGAAACGTACAAAGTTCAAGATTTCATAGGCAATGGAATTACTACTATCTGTAAATCGGGTGTTACCATAATTCCGACACGCATTCAGGAGGCCGCACAAAACCTAACCGTAGCTAAAGAACACGGGAAAAAACAAGACTATACAAAACTTGATACAATTACAGTTTCGGGCAAGGCTAAACCGTTCGCGAATTTTTACTTGAACCGAAAATACAATAAAATCGTATTCAATGAGATTCATAGCATTGACACGTCAATTGACTCGATTGTTTTCATAAACAAATTGATTGAAAACATCAATAAGCTTTTAAACTCAGGACTGGACTTCAGGAGCTTGTCGGATCTCGGCTTCTATTTAAGGCTAAACGGTGATAAAATAGATTTCGTTAAAACAGACGGATGGATTAAAGCGTTAAAAATTCAAGGCATTGCGAATCTTATAGGTAATTGCCTCGTACAATTATTCAACTTTGACAATGACGAATTACCGTTCATTACCGAAACAGGTGATAAATACCTACATACCATCTCAAGAGAGATAGACAACATGATAACCAACCCCACTCGACATATCGAAATAAACGACAACAGTCCACAAAAAGGAATAAACCCCATAAAGAAACCTAATTCACACCCTATAAAATACAAATCATATTGCCTGCTTGAAACGTCAAGCAGATTTATGGCCAATATAATTAAAAGTCTTTCAAATATTGATGAATAACTAAAATTTTATAATTTTTTTTGAGATACAGACGATTAGCAGTACCTTTGCATGAAATAAGATACGCCCGTAATGAAACAATACATAGTTCTTTTTATTTGTCTATCACTTTTCAACATACTGCCTTCCACTGCCCAGAATGACGATCAAGAAAGCTACATCCAATGCGAGGACACCTGTCGCCATGTGCATGGAATAGACCTCAGCCATTATCAGGGAGAAGTTTTCTGGGAAAACGTCGGCGCAAACAGTAAAATGGCCTACGTATATCTAAAGGCAACTGAAGGTAGTACCCATATTGACGAAACTTATGAAAGAAACATTGAATTGGCTCATCGTTATGGGTTGAAAGTCGGGTCATACCATTTTTTCCGTCCCAAAACAGACCTGGCCAAACAACTGGAAAACTTCATTTCACAATGCCGCCCTGGCGACCAAGACCTCATACCAATGATTGATATCGAATCTACAGGCGGATTAAAGACTGATGAATTCTGCGATTCACTCTTCAAATTCTTGGATCTGGTGGAAAAAGCATACCGGCAAAAGCCTTTGTTGTATACTTATACAAACTTCTACAACAAGCACCTGAAGGGGAAAATCGATGATTATAAACTCATGATTGCCCAATATTCAGACGAAAAACCGCAACTGGCTGACGACAGGGACTACACAATGTGGCAATACACGGCTAAAGGACGTATCAACGGAATTAACGCATACGTTGACAAAAGCCGTTTCATGGGCAGACACAGCATGAGGGAAATAAGATTCAAACACTTTTAAATAAAACGGTAATTTAACATAAAGGAACAGTACAATGGCTATCATAAAATGTCCGGAATGCGGCCATCAAATCAGTGACAAAGCACCCGTATGTCCTGCATGTGGTGTTGAAATAGCAGGAAAAACAGTAAAATGCCCATATTGTGGAGAAGCATATTTCAAAAGCGAGACAGCGTGTCCACATTGTCATAAAACAACTCCAATAAGCACCACTGAAATAGAACAAACGACAGGCAACAACGTTCACCACAGCATTACAAATTCACCGGCCACAACGCCTGTAACTGAAGAAGGGCATGAAATACAAAATAACAGTATTGATAAAAATCATGTACCGGAAAACAATCCTAACCGGAAAAACAACAAAACAATAATATTTGTATCAGTAGCCATTGCATTGCTGGTACTCGGCACGTGCCTGTATTTCTACAATAACGCAAAGAGCGACAGAGAGCAAGAAGAATACATCTTTGCAATGCAAAGTGATGATCCTACAATATTACAAGCATACCTTAATAACTTCAAAGACGCTCCGCAAGCCCATATTGACTCTATTGCCAGACATCTGGAAGAACTTAACAAGATAGACCAAGACTGGACTGACGCTGTTGTCATGGGCTCAAAGAGAGCGTTAACCGAATATCTTAATACGCACCCTGACAGCCCACATAAACAGGAAGCGCTTGAAAAGATTGACTCTATCGACTGGGCACAATGCCAAAAGCTGAACACGGCAGACGCATACCAACTATACATAGACAGCCATTATGACGGTAACCATTACGAAGAAGCCGTAATTGCCCTTAATAAAATAAAATCCAGCGAAGTGACACCTGATGATAAACAATTCATCAGCAGTATATTCCATAACTTCTTTATCTGTATCAATTCCAGGGACGAGAGCAATCTTACGGCAAACATCGGCGACAATATAAACTTCCTTGGTAAACCAAACGCGACAAAAGCCGACATTGTTTCATTCATGAACAAGATTTATAAAGAAAACGTGGAAAGCATGATATGGAGCATAACAAGCGATTATGAAATAAGCAAGAAGGAAATAGGTGACCTTCAATATGAATACAGTACAACATTTATGGTCAGCCAAGACGTCAAAAAGGATGACGGCACTAATACAATAAATAAATTCCGTATAAATGCGAAAGTCGATCCAGACGGTAAAATAACGGAAATGGCCATGACCAGAATCATCGAATAACACTCCGCCGGCGATACTTAAGGAAAGCAAGCACAATCATGAACAAATTAATCACCACTTGCCTGTTGGCATTCGGCCTTACAAATATGATAGCAGCACAAGAAAAAAGCGTAGAGATACGAGTTATACAGACAAGCGATGTACACGGTTGTTTCTTCCCTTACGACTTCATCAACCAGAAATCCATGAGCGGTTCGCTTGCAAGAGTGTCAAGTTACGTGAAATCGCTTCGAAAGGAATATGGAGACAACCTGCTTTTGTTGGACAACGGAGACATTCTGCAGGGACAACCGACATGTTATTACTGTAACTTCATTAAGCCAGAAATGCCAAATGTGGCAGCCTCTGTGATAAACCATATGGGCTATGATGCGCAAACCATTGGCAATCATGACATTGAAACAGGACATGCAGTATATGACAAATGGATAAAAGAAGTGAAGTGCCCTATGCTCGGGGCTAATATCATCGACACGACAACGGGACACCCATATCTTAAGCCGTACGTGATTCTCGAACGCGAGGGAGTGCGTATTGCGGTATTAGGATTGACTACTCCGGCCATCCCGAACTGGCTCAACGTACGTTTATGGGCAGGATTACGTTTCGAAGATATGGTCAAGAGCGCTAATTATTGGACGAAGCATATCATTGAGAACGAACATCCGGACATAATTATCGGTCTGTTCCATTCTGGCAGAGACGGAGGAATAACCACCGATTCGTATGACGAAAACGCCTCTTTGCGCATTGCCAATGAGGTGTCGGGATTTGACCTAATACTGTATGGACACGACCATAAAAGCAACAAGGAAAATGTAAAGAACAATGATGGAAGCAATGTCTTATGCCTGAATCCTTCATCAAACGCAAATTTTGTTTGTGACGCGACTATAAAAGTAACATTGAATAACGGCAAAGTTACCGGGAAAAGCATAACCGGAGAAATACACGATATCAGGCAACAGCCAATCGACAAAGAATTTATCGAGATATTCAAAAACGACATAGATAGCGTAAACTATTTTGTCACACGCAAAATTGGCACGTTCAAGAACTCCATATACACTCGAGATTCTTATTTCGGGAGCAGTGCGTTCTGTGACCTTATACACAACCTACAGCTAAAGATTACAGGAGCGGACATATCGTTCAACGCCCCACTGTCATTTGACGAATGCATAAAAGCCGGCGACGTACATGTAAGCGACATGTTCAACTTGTATAAATACGAGAACCAGATATACGTCGTGAAAATGACAGGAAAGGAAATCCATAATTATCTTGAGATGAGTTATGGCCTTTGGACAAACACGATGCAAAGTCCTGACGACCATATCATGTTGCTCGAACACAACGGCAACGGAGCTGACGGCTATGGTTTCAAGAATCTTGCTTTCAATTTTGACAGTGCTGCAGGTATCGATTATGAAGTAGATGTAACAAAACCATATGGAGAAAAGGTTAGAATAACAGGAATGACAAACGGAGAGCCTTTCGATGAAAACAAATGGTATAAAGTGGCAATGAACAGCTACCGCGGCAACGGCGGCGGTGAGCTGCTGACTAAAGGGGCGGGAATTCCGCATGACTCATTGCCGAAAAGAATTATATACGAAAGTGAACTTGACCAGCGATACTACCTCATGAAGGAAATAGAAAAAGCAGGGATAATGGCTCCCGAACCCAACAATAATTGGCATTTCGTGCCTAAAAGCTTTACCGAGAAAGCCATAATAAAAGACAAAAAGCTTCTATTTGGAATAAACTGACAACATATAATAATATCCAAAGACGTTTATCATGGACAAATATTGGTTCGTCTTCATCAAATCGGAACTATTGCTTGAAAAGACAAGCAATGGTAATTACACAATTCCGTTACAAGAGAATCCACCGATTGCCGTCGACAATGCGGACGACATACACAACATAACCCCATTAGGCGATATTGAAGTCAAGACATATAACTCGGGGCATGACAACATTGACACCTCACGCTATGAACTTTGCGGCCTGCGCGCTTCATATAACAAACTGACTTATGAACTGTATCTGAAAGCAGGAAAATGCGCGGAAATACTATATTGGGACTCTAACACAAAATTCTGCGGGAAATGTGGCGGAAAAATGAAACTGCACACCGACATATCCAAAGTATGCACAAAATGCGGCCGTGAGATATGGCCACAACTATCAACAGCCGTCATTGTACTAATCCGGCGTGAAGACAAAGTCCTACTCGTTCATGCAAATAACTTCAAAGGCCATTATTACGGCCTTGTAGCAGGCTTTGTCGAAACAGGCGAGACTTTGGAGCAAGCAGTCCAAAGGGAAGTAATGGAAGAAACTGGCTTGACAATAAAGAACTTACGGTATTTTGGCTCACAACCATGGCCCTACCCCTGCGGGCTGATGGTTGGTTTTCATGCCGACTACGCAAGTGGAGAAATCCACTTGCAACGTTCCGAACTCGGAGCTGGTGGATGGTTCAGCAAAGACCATCTACCCGGAATTCCTGAAAAATTATCAATAGCAAGAAAACTCATTGACAACTGGCTTGAATCGCAAGAAGGCATTTCAGAGCCATAACGATACGTCAATATATATTCAAGTTGTAACCAATTGGGAATCAGATACATTACAAAATGCCGCCTTTCAGCTAACGAAAGACGGCATTTTACATCTCAAAAGACACTCTTTCGTTAAAAGATATACGGTCGTTAAAAAAGTTAAGCATACATATTATCAAGCACCAAGCACTTTGACAAACACTATCATTCGTACGCTTATTATTTGCCTTGTTGCAAATAAAATATTACTTTTGCACCATGAGCGACAAAAAACAACCCTTAGTAAGTTTTATCGTGACATGCTACAACTTGCCTCACGACATGGTGAAGGAATGTCTGGACAGCATTATCAACCTGTCATTGCGTAAGGCCGAAAGGGAAATAATACTCATCGACGACGGTTCTGACACCGACCCGCTTGCTTCTTTAAATGATGAACGTAACGAAATAATGTACATCAGACAAAAGAACGGTGGACTAAGTTCGGCCAGAAACACAGGCCTGCGCATGGCTACGGGCAAATATATCCAGTTTGTCGACGGCGACGACCGACTTGTTACGGAAGCATACGAAAGATGTCTGGATGTCGTAAGATACAATGAACCGGACTTGGTGCTTTTCGATTCGACAGACAGTGACAAGGTGCGCATAAACTACGAACTGCCAGAACCAATGGATGGCGCTCACTACATGAGGCATAACAACATACACGCCGTAGCATGGGGATATATCTTTAACAGAAGAATACTCGGCAACTTACGGTTTACACCCGGCACATTGCATGAAGACGAGGAGTTTACCCCACAGCTGATATTACATGCCGAAAAAGTGTACAGCCTCAACATAACGGCATATTATTACCGCAAACGACAAGGCTCTATAACAAACAACGTAAACAAAAGAAACATAATAAAACGCCTAAACGACGTTGAACGAATAATAACACATCTCAATTACCTGGCTGACATATTGCCTGCAGGCGACAAAAGTGCCATGAAAAGACGTGTAGCTCAACTTACGATGGACTATATTTACAATACGGTTGTCCTGACACGTTCGGCAAGACAAATAGAAAAAAGAATCAGCAGGTTGGAGACAAAAGGCCTGTTCCCTTTACCTGACGCGAATTACACCACAAAATATACAATATTCAGACATTTGTCAAAAAACAGAATACTCAGAAAAATTTTCGAAATAACGCTGAAATGACACCCTCACAATATAAAAACCTTATATCTGTAATAGTACTAACATACAACGAAGAAAAAACTATTACCCGCACACTCAACTCTATATTATGCCAAAAATGCCATATTCCATTCGAGATCGTACTGGGAGATGACTGCTCAACAGACAACACGCGCAAGATATGTGAAGAATACGCCAAACGGTTTCCCAACATCATACGATTAATGGAAAAGGCACCCAACAAAGGTATTATTGATAATTATTTCGATTGTCTATTGGCTTGCCAAGGGAAATACATCGCAGACTGTGCCGGCGATGATTTCTGGGTTGACCCACTGAAACTGGAGAAAGAAGTAACTATATTGGAAAATAATCCAGATGTAACATTAGTGCATACAGACTGGATGTATTATGATGAAGAAACAAAAGCGACAACCCATCAAAAAATAAAAACTTTCAAAAATAAAATTACAGATGGGAAATGCATGATTGAATCTATTGTCACCCAGACCAATGGCTATGTCATACATCTCTGTTCTGCACTATATCGAACAGAAATTATGCGTAAAGCATATATGGAAAATACTTATCTATTCAGAAATAAAGATTTCGGATGTGAAGATTTACAAATATGTTTTATAATGGCATATATGGGAAAAATAGCATATATACCTGACATAACTCTTTATTACAGTTATGGTAGAACATCAGCTTCAAACCTAAATAATGATAAAAAACAATTTTTCTTTACAAGAAAAGTCACAAATCTAAGTTATTATTTATGCAAGAAATATGATATAAATAGCAAAATAACTTATAAATATTTCCAAAACAGGTTGTTTGGACTCACTATGCACGCCTTTCGTTGCAAAGATAAACACTTACATCGAATAGTAAAGAAATGCAGTAATGATTGGCAAGTCCAAATTCCAACAAAAGCAAAAATTGCCAATGTAATAATGTCCAACATGCTTACATGGAATTTATTTTTATATATCCGCAAGATTTTCGTAGGCATTAAACACATTTTAAGAAAATAATAATTATCATAATTAACCATGACTTGATATAATATTCTTGAAAACCTGTTCTAGTTTTAATCCGACAGCTTCCTGTGACACCATATTTACAACTTCTGATGAAATCATTTTTGAACTAATATTATCATCTGAACAACGCTTTAACATTGCCTCTGATAATTGAACTGCATCGTCAATCTTTGTCACAGTACAACCAGACAACTTTTTAATACTTTGTGGAATACAATCAGTTGAAATCACAGGTATTCCTGTACACATTGCTTCAAGCAATACCAATGGCTGCGCTTCACTTCTTGACGCAAGTACAAGGCAGTCGCTGTTATACAACAAATCACGTACCCCTTTCTTGTCAAGTTCACCACAAGCAATTATCTGATTACTGTTTCCCAACATTGCCATACAACTTGGCCCCTTTGTATCTTTTCCTGCTATATACAACTCTACATTGGCATTATGCGTTGCCAAGAGTTCAAATGCACGGAATAATACATCATATCCTTTTCGTGGAATAAAATTCGCTAAACAACAAAAACGATATCTTCTCCCTTTCAACGGCTTACGCTCTTTATACGCAAAAAAATCAGTATCAATAGTATTCGATATTTCAATCCAACGGTAGTCTTTACCAAAATAACAAGAAATATCATCAACTAATTCCGCAGCAACAGGAATAACCATATCCGAAGACTTATACGTTTCTTTCAATAAAGGAATCTGCCAGACTTTTGTCAGGTCCGTTCCAAACTCTGCTTTATATATCATTGACGGCAAATGTTCGGTAATCACGAACGGAATGCCATATTCCTTACTTATCTGATATGCTGCATAACCAGCCCATTTTGCACAGTGCGCATGAATTATGTCTGGTTTGCCATTAATATGTACATACGTGTTAAACATACTTCTCACAATATTCACCCAACGCTTAACATTCGGACGAACACACAACGGTATGCCACGCATGTCTGAACGATACACTTGTATGCCGTCAACGGTAACCCATCTACGCTTATACGGAGTTAACAAATATGTAAAAAGGCCACGTCTTACAGCTAATTGAACATTTGCCAAAATTGTTACATCATGTCCCAAAGCTGCTAAAGCCTTACTTTGTTCTAAACAAAACTCCCCACCATAAGGAGGAAAAAACGATGGTATTTCGACTATTTTCATACTATATTTGGCTTAAATCCTAAAAAACAAGACATATAATGTCAAATACTCCTTCTTCTAAACTCCGCACAAGTTACAGCCGTAGCAACCGCAACATTAAGACTGTCGATTCCTTTGGATTTACGATAACATGGAATAAACAATGTCTGATTAACTTTTGACATAACTTGTGGAGAAACCCCATTACCCTCATTGCCCATGATTATCATGCCATATGAAGATAACTCTTGAGAATAAATATTTTCTCCTTCTAACGAAGTTGCATAAACAGGTGTTTCTGTCGGCAACTCATCAAGCACTGCGCATAAATCTCTATATACGAGTTTTACCCTCGCTATACTGCCCATCGTTGCCTGCACAACTTTTGGATTAAAAGCATCTGCAGTGTCAGGACTACAAAATATCGTCGAAATGCCAAACCAATCGGCAATGCGTATTATTGTTCCGAGATTGCCAGGGTCTTGTATTTTATCAAGCGCAAGACACAAATCCTTGTTACATATATCAATAGAAACTTCTTCATGAGGTTTACGAAACACCCCAAGCACCTGTTGGGGATGCTGCAAGAAACTGACTTTGCCAAGCTCTTCTTCTGTCACAACCGCATCTTGCTGACGCGGAGCGATGTTAGTCGAAGCATACCATTTATCTGTAGCGACAAGTATTTCAGGAGTCTGCACAGCCAACAAGTCAGCCACAACTTTTGGCCCCTCTCCTACAAAACAGCCCTCTTTGTCACGATTCTTTTTTAGTGCTAAAGAGTGAATATATTTGATCTGGTTCTTGCTTATCATATCATTTTTAAGTTTTGCAGGACAAAACTACTAAAAATTTAGTATTTTTGCAGTCTAAAACAAAATTAAGTGATAAAACGGATAATAAATAGATTGCAAAAGATAGTTTCCACATTAATTATTGTGGTAACAATCACTGCTTGTTCAGCCTCAAAGTTCATTCCTGAGGGCAGCTATCTATTAGACGATGTCAAAATAAAATCCGACACAAAAAATATTGAAACCAGCCAGTTAGAACCTTATATAAGACAAAAAGGAAATTCCAAATGGTTTTCACTTTTTAAAGTTCCTTTAGGCACATACGCTTTATCAGGACGCGATACAACAAAATGGATTAACCGAAAACTGCAAGCCTTGGGAGAAGGTCCTGTTTTATTTGATTCCCTTCGGGCAGAGCAGACATGTAACGATTTAAGTAACGTATTACATGGAATGGGATATATAAAAGCACAAGTAGACTATGCATTGAAACGTGAAAAAAAGAAAAAGGTAAAAGTAATATACAACCTCCATCCTGGCAAACGCTATCATATCAGCTCTATTAATTATGACATCCAAGACAAAAATATTGACTCAGTACTTAAAAATAAAAAATTTCATTCTACTAATCTGCGCACTGGCATGCCTTTCATGGTAAGTGTTCTTGACAATGAACGAGAACAAATTACCGACTTCTTAAATAATAATGGCTATGTCAACTTCCACAAGGATTTCATCTCGTACTCGGCTGATACAATAAGTGGAAGTACAGATATAGACATAACACTACATCTGCATAAATTCATATCCGGCAACGGCGAAGAAGAAACAGAGCATAAACAATATACCATTGGCAAGATAAATTATCACGCAAATGGTGATTTTGATAAAATACCATTACGAAAATCCGTTTTGGAAGAAAATACGATTATTGAAGCAGGAAAATTATATAATACCGATGAACTACAAAAAACCTACAACCGATTCGGACGGTTACCAATAGTAAAATACACTAATATTAAGTTTACAGAGCGACCTGACAGCAATATTCTTGATTGCAATATAGGAATAAGTACTAATAAGATCAACAGCATAAGTTTTCAGCCGGAAGGTACAAATACAGCTGGAGACCTTGGGGCTGCAGCCTCTCTTACTTATGAAAACAGAAATATCTTCAGAGGAGCAGAAACATTCAGCATAAAACTCAGGGGAGCTTTTGAGGCAATAACGGGACTGGAAGGATACCAGAACCAGGATTATGAAGAATATAGCCTGGAGGCAAAACTTTTGTTTCCACAATTTGTCGTGCCGTTCTTGTCTAAAAAGTTCAAGAAACAGTCAACAGCCATGTCAGAGTTGACAGTTAGCTACAACATGCAAAACAGGCCTGAATTCCACAGAAGAGTCTTCACAGCAAGCTGGAGATACAGATGGAATGACATATCCGGAAAAAAAAGCTATAAATTTGACTTGATAGACCTTAACTATATCTACATGCCATGGATATCAACCACATTCAAGGAAGAATATCTTGACGATGTAAACAACAGGAATTCTATTTTAAGATATAATTACGAAGACCTATTTATAATGAAATTAGGTTTCGGGATGTCATTTAACAATGGCGATGAAGCATATAAAATCAACGTTGAGACTTCAGGAAACTTTTTAAGTGGAATTTCTCACTTGTTGGGAAGCAAACGCAATGAAGACAATCAATATACTCTATTTAACATTGCATTTGCCCAATACGTCAAAGGAGATTTCGACTACACAAAAATTATAATGTTCGACCGCAATAATAGTTTGGCATTACACGCCGGCCTTGGCATAGCCTACCCTTATGGAAACAGCAAGATATTGCCGTTTGAAAAACGTTATTTCTCTGGCGGTGCAAACTCCGTAAGAGGTTGGAGCGTAAGAGGACTTGGTCCTGGTAAATTCAAGGGAACAAACGGAGCCATTGATTTCATAAACCAAACAGGAGATATAAAACTTGACTTAAATATTGAATTGCGATCATTTTTATTCTGGAAAGTGTATGGTGCGGCATTCATCGATGCCGGTAACATTTGGACCATCAGAGCTTATGAAGAACAACCTGGTGGACAATTCAGGTTTAAGGATTTTTACAAACAGATAGCTGTTGCGTATGGCTTGGGAATAAGATTTAACTTCGATTTCTTTATTCTTCGCTTTGATATGGGTATGAAAGCAATAAATCCAGCATACAATTCAAATAACGAACACTATGCCATTTTCCATCCTGATTTCAGTCGTGATTTTGCCTTTCACTTTGCAGTAGGCCTTCCATTTTAACAAGCCATTTACCATTCCTTTTTACAACAGGTATTCTGAAAACAGCTTGTTCGGTTATACATCCCGAAGTCCCAAGTGTATCCACCCGCAAGAAATTAAAGACAGAACAATTAGCCACGACAAAAGTATCACATATGTGCTCTATTTCACCTATTTCATGAGTCGCGCCAACCTGCTGCGTCCGTATGATGTCCACATCCGCCTGAGAAATATTACTTGAAATAAAACTCAACCATTTTTTTGACTCTATTGTACAAAAAGGCACAGCACCAACGAAATCTAAATTAAAATAACAAGACGCAAAACAATCAACGACATGCCCGACTTCTTTATCATTTTCATCTTTTGAGCCTGAACATGAGAGGAAAGATAATAGAGCAAGAATGCAAAGAAACATAAAAACAAATGCATATAACTGCACTTTATCTACGTTCAATATTTTAATAACCATAAGTTTCATTCCCTATACTTTACAACATTAAAAATTTCTACAAAGGTATTAAATTTTTTTGCCCTATAACCTTTTCTTTATAAATTTGCAGACAAAAATAAAAAAAGATGCTGAAATTTATATCTTTCGGGAGTGGAAGTAGCGGTAATTGTTATTACATTTTCACTGAAAAATACGGATTATTAATAGACGCCGGTATAGGTATTAGAAAGATGAAAAAATATTTCGGCGACTTTGGTTTAAGTTTTAATAATATTGACTGTATTCTCGTTACTCATGATCATGCCGATCATGTAAAAGCCGTAGGATTTGTAAGTAGTACATACAACCTACCGGTTTACGCAACTGAAAAAGTACACGAAGGCATTAAGCGAAACTATTGCGTTAGAAAAAAAATTGACAACAATAATATCAAGTACATAAATCTTGGAGAGAATATATTGTTAGGCGACTTCACCGTCAGTACGTTCCATGTTCCGCACGACAGCTTGGATAATGTTGGTTTCAAAATCAAATATGGAGAACAGACATTCTGCTTGATGACCGATATCGGGCATGTAACAGAAGAGATGGCCCATATAATAAGTGAAGCTAATTACCTTGTCATCGAATCCAACTATGATGAGGAAATGCTATGGAGCGGAGCATATCCTGAATACCTTAAAAAACGAGTATCCGGCGGCATGGGACACTTGTCAAACAAAAAATGTGTACAAGCAATAATAGAAAATGCGACGAACAGGTTGCAAGAAATCTGGCTATGCCATCTTAGCCAAGAGAATAATCACCCTGAATTAGCCCGAAAAACAATAGAACTGGACTTGAGAGAGACCGGAATAGATTACCTGTCAACCGTTCCCGTTGAGGTCCTAAGAAGAAATGTCCCAAGCAAGATATATGAACTCAAATGACTAAATCAAAATAACAATGAAAAAGTTTTTAGTAAAAAGTGTGTGTTTATGCACTGCGTTAATTTTCAGCTCACAAGCAAACGCCCAGCTAAATCTTGGAAACATACTTAAGAACGTAGTTTCCGGAACAAAAGACAAAACTGAGACAAACAACTCGCAAGACGAGAACAAAAACGGAAGTATCATTTCCACGATCACAAATATCTTCTCTGGGAATAAGGTAGCCACTAAAGATAAAATTATTGGTACATGGGTTTATGAGGAACCGGCAATAGTATTGTCAAGTGACAATAACCTTAAAAACATCGGAGGAAAGCTGGCTGCATCGACAATTGAAAACAAACTGAAAGATAAACTCGAAGGATACGGCCTTACGAAAGGATGTGTCAAAATGACCTTTGACGAATCAGGAAACTTCACTCAGACAGTAATGGGAAAAGAACTGAAAGGCACATATACCATAGAAGACAAAAACATCACGCTCAAATATGGAGGTAAGGTATCACAAATCATTGGTACCACGCAACTCGACGGTAACAATCTGTTAATAGTCATGGATGCATCAAAATTACTTAAATATGTAAATGTCTTAGGAGATATATCCCAGAATGCAACTTTAAAGACAGCAACGTCCCTGCTCGGCAGCATGGACGGACTTGAATGCGGTTTAAAGCTTATCAAGCAATAGTATCCTGGAAAAAAGAGTTAAAAAACGAATTAAAAAATAGAAAAAGTTAATTTTTTAATTTAAAAATACTACCTTTGCACCCGCTATTACGAGTTAGTAGCATAATTCAAACCTAAAATAACAAAAAAACAAAATGGCAACAAAAATCAGATTGCAGCGTGGCGGTCGTAAAGGCTATGCCTTTTACCGTATTGTTATCGCTGATGTAAGAGCACCACGTGATGGTAGATTTACAGAAAAAATCGGAACTTACAACCCTAACACGAATCCGGCTACTGTAGATTTGAATTTCGACCGTGCACTTTATTGGGTAGAAGTTGGCGCACAACCAACTGACACTGTACGTAATATCCTTAAGCGTGAAGGTGTGTATCTCATGAAGCACCTGCGTGGCGGAGTCAAGAAAGGCGCTTTTGACGAGGCTGCAGCCCAAAGTAAGTTTGACGCATGGAAAGTTAATAAGGAAAAAAGTCTCGAGCTCATACGTGAAAACGACGCAAAGAGCAAGAAAGAGACTTATGCAAAGAACCTTGAAGCTGAAAAGAAGTCAAATGAAGCAAAAGCTAAACAGGTCGCTGAAAAGAAGGCTGCCATTGAGGCCGCTAAAGCTGAGGCAGCAGCTGCCGAGGTTGCTTCTGAAGCAACCAACGAGGAAGCTCCTGCTGAAGCATAATAACGACATTTTATATTTTAACGACAAAAAAGATGGTGGGCAAGCTTTTGTCCACCATCTTTTTTGCGTACATATCGCAATGATTACATTCAATCATCCGCATCATCCGGCAATATGACCGACGGCCTACGTTTCCTCTTATAGCCAAACAATTCCAACAACGAGTTAAAATCCTTTTTGAGTATGATGCCTATGCCTTGAGTATTCAATGATGACTTCGTAAAGTATCTGTCATTAGTCTGGTTATAAACCTTAAGGGCTATATTCCCATTTGGCAGCAACAAATAATTTATATCAAAGTCACCAATGAACGATGTTGTTGCATTAGCATTGTCACGATATCCGAATTGACCGTTGATAATGAGCCTATTGTTTAGCAGACGCCCAGACAAAAGGCCTTCGTATTCAGCGTTGTTAAATCCCTCGTCACCGGTGCTTATGTTAGCGCCGAAAGTCCAGTTGTTGTTCTTTACGAGGCTACCCAGCAGAGTGTTTATCTGTTGGCTTATGGTTCCGCTAAGTAAACTCTGCATAGCAAGACTCGTCTGGTTGGACTGGTTCTGTTCCGAGGAGTTGTTATTACTTTGCATATAAAAGCGTCCGACACTTAAGAGGTACACCACCTGCTGGTTCATCTCCTCCTCGCCATTGATGACAGTGCGTACCATTTGTTCGGCGTCCTCGTTTACCGTTGGCATGTCTATATTAAAGTCTACGTTAGGCGCCTGCGGCGTACCGCTTATATTCATAAGGCAGTCAACCCTTACATTATTGCTCGAGAAACTGTTCCCCAACTGCAGGTCAGACAAAGGTACTCCATTAACAGTATATACGGCCTGCAAATCTAACAAGGCGTCATAAGGATCGCCGCCGAAAACAATCGTGCCTCCACGCTGGAATTGAAATATCTTTTTAATTATGTTCTGTATCGTCAATGTATATACGCCATGGTCAATGGTGTACGTACCAAACATATCAAATGATCCTTTATTAAAATACGAAGCCCTTATCGTTCCAGTGCCGTTCAGGGCTATATAGTCATTCGTGTTTTTATCCATCAGCACCCTCAACGTAGCGTCAGGTGTCATGTTTACGATGAAATTTATCCTCATGTCCGAAGGGATATCAACAGGTAAATGCCGCTCTGCAGGACTTTCTACAATGTCCATCCCAAGTGTGTCACCGTCATGCGACAGCGAAGTCTTGTCGCGCCAAGTTATGAATTGCTGGTCAGATATTACGCTTGGGCTTGCCGCATTATATTCTATGAACGAGTTATTTTCAGGAGTAATGTCTATGTCTATGTCAACCCTTCCATCGCGTCCCTGTATGCTGCATACGCCTGTGCCATAGGCCGTGCCGTAAAAAGAGTCGTCACCATACACGTTGGTGTCGTAGCATAGCAGGTTCTTAGTACTAATGCTTACGTCATAAGTCAAGTGGCTGAGATGCTTATGGTGAAGGCTGCCGTTTACGATACCTATGTTGCCGTTCCGGTCACGTATGGTGTCCGCCCTGAACACTATATTGTCTGGCATGAAATGTATCGTATCGTTTACAAGGCTATAGCTGACGTTTATTGGTGTTATCCGTGCTTTGCCGTCAGCCACGACCTTGCCTGTCAATTCGATGGCATCCAGCGGGCCGTGCAATCTGAGATTGCCATTGGCCTTTGCGTTGATTTCGTCCATAAACGCTCCGCAAAAACTTTCAAGAAACTCTATATTAGTATCTTCGGCCTTTATGCCCAGGTCAATGCGGTTATTGGCTGGAGAAACATAGCCCTGTATCGTAGTTCGTGCGTTATCGGCGTCGTCGGCACGCGCGTCGATATCTATACGTTTGTCATCCTTGTTCCAGTTTACTTTGGCGAAGAGCTTGCCCATCCTGCCGTGCTCGAACGTGAAGTTGTCAACTATCAGGTCGGCATATGCATCCGGTTCATAGAAGACCGATTTCACGTAGGCCTTACCAGTCATGTTTCCACCGAACTCTACTGAATGGAAATTAACAAGCCCGAGTACATAGTTTACGTCAACGTCTTGCAGGTCCACAGTTATAGAGTCGTCGGCATGCTTCGTGGCCATACCGTCTATCCTGATATGCTGCCTGTCATGCTCTATGGCAAAATGGTCTATCGTCAAGTCCCCCCCGTTGTAGGCGATACTTGAAGGCAACACATTCCATATGGTATCATTGACCAATATATGCGACGGTTTCACGGCTATATCAACACCTGTACCCCCAGCGTCGCTCCTAACAAACCGCGTCTCGGCGTTTAATACACCCGCCATCAGTCTGTCCATGTTGTTGCTCCATCTGACCGATGTCGCAAGCTTGTCGTCAACGGCAGCCGCTTCGAGCGACAGATCTAGCCTGTGACCGTTACCCATAACCTTGCACACGCTACCGTCCACCGACAGAGTATCGCCTAACGCGTCCATCCGTATTGCAAAATTCTCGTACGGATTGCCGTCATAGTCAATCCTGTCTGCATGGCACACCATAGACATCACGCCGAGGCCGTCGTCCACATTGGCACTTACTTTCAACGGGGCGCCAAGTTCCAGCGGCACGTCGAACAAGGCTGAAAGCCAATCCGTCTTTACTATCTCGGCATTAAGAGTAAACCTGTTATCCGTTGCGCCAGCTCCCCCAAACAGAGTAGGCAACCTCGAACCAAGCATACCCGTAAGACTCCTTGCGATAGTACGCAACCTATAATCACCCGTAATCCGTGCTGTAGCAAAGTCGCTGTGCAATTCCAGACTACCCGCATCGGCCACCACGTCAAGGCTGTCAAGCCTATACACAGTATCGCTGGAGTACATCGAAAAATTCCTTACCCCCACACGACCTTTAAAAAGGTTAGTCTCGTTTCCAGACATCCGCGTGTCCATACTTACGTCCAAGTCAAACTTAGCTCCACTCCACCTATCAGTTATCTTCAAAGCTGCAAGGTCGAGTCGCCGCACCGTAGCATCAATATCAGCAGTACGCCCCGACGCTGACAGATCCATGCTGCCGCTGACGCTTATACTTCCGTTTGGGTCGTCAACACTCAGCAAACCGTTGAACGAGGACCCTCCGTAAGTTCCCTTCGCCGTAATGCCTGAATAAGAATAACCGTTATAATCGAACCGCGGAAAAACACCGTCAATGCGTACGTCAGAAATACCGCCTTTGCCTACTCTACACCATGCCTTTACCGTTGTGGCCAACATACCTAACCGTCCGTTGTCAAGCAGCCGTCCCACGTCAAGCCCCGCCGAATTGACATAAGCTTCTACACGGCCTCCGTCATGCCTAAACCTGACGTCAGCCCGCCCAACATCAGTACGCAGCAAGCCGCTAAGCGTCATCATCCTGCCCTTGCCTGACACGTTTCCAGAATAGCTTACGTCACCAAGACGCAGCAAGACCTTCGCCACATCGTCGTCCACATCGGTAAAACCATTAAGAGCCATGTCCAGCCCAGAGGCGGTGCATGCCAGCCTATCAATGTCTGCATACCAAGCGACTCCGGCTTCCGATTTTGCCACACGTCCTCTAGCCGCAAAAACGACGCCGTTTCCTGGAGACCTTACATCCAGCCTACCAACGTCCAATGAACGCCCCGTACCACAGAACTCGGCGCTGAGAAACAAAGGCTCTGTGTACCCAGCAAACGAAGGCACAAAGCACGCCAGATCACATAGCGACACTTTCGACGAACCAATCCTACCCCAGAAGCGCAACGTCGACAGATCCGGACCGCCGCTCCTCGAGACGTAATCAGCATGTACGCTGGCAAGACGAATCTCCGAACCTGGCAAATCCAGTTCCAGTCCTTCAAGTTCAGCTCCGTCGTCACGTACGGTAAGGTCAAGCCCTAGCCTCTTGACTATAATGCCCGAAGACTCGCTTAACGACAACTTCTTAACCGAAACGCACATACTATCTGGCGTATAATACGGTATTACCATATGTGCACTTATGTCCTTAACGAACAAATGGCATGGATTAAACCTCGACGGCGTAGGGGGCACGTCGTAACGATCATACTTCACCGAACCGTGCCGTATGATTAGCGAATTGACACTAAGCTCTAAAGATGACTTTCCACCGCCTCTCGACGCAAGCGAATCGAGAACAAACTGGTAGTTAGGCTCAACGTCGGCGCCAGCACTGTAGAACACACCCTTAACACCGAACATCTGCGCTGACGACACACGTATTCGCCCAGACCGTATCAAGAGGGCATAGTCAACCTTGGCGGCCAGACGCGACGCACTGACCATCAACACTGATCTCTTGTCGTACATCTTGAAACCGTCTACGACAACCCTGCCCAGCAGCCCAAGATGCACCCTGTCCACCGATACTCTGGCACCTAACCTACCGCCCACGACTGAGGCCACACGCTCCCCTATCCAGCCCTGCACCGCCGGCAGTTGCACAAGCACCGCCACCGATACATACAGGATAACGACAGCCCATATCGACGCCCTTAGTATACGTTTTATCGTCTTCAATTTCAATATCTCTGTAAATTAGCGCCGCAGCAGTCGTAGCCATAACGCAGCACATCCATAATCAAATAACCATACAAAGGTAAAAAAAATAGGCGGAATAAATAACTATCCGCCTGTATTTTAATGATTTAAAACATATCTGCCTATTATTTGACAGAACAAAAAAACAAAGACATTTCATCAATAACATTTAACGCAATTCCCTCACTGACGGAATATCCGAAACCGCAGAACGGGGAAAATAAAAGTTAAGGTTGCTCAATTTCTAACAAAACTTCATTAAAATGACAAAACACATCCTCAGAGTGCCTGAACAACCCAGATTTTTATTTTTCGTGAAGCCCTGGCCTGTCCCCTCTTCTTGGCCACTCAGCCCTAGCGTTGATTATGTCGTTAAAGAACACGCTGAAAGCAGTCTGCATTGCGCTAGGGCGACGCCTGGCCTTCTCGGCATAAGGATTTACTATAATGCGTATGCCCTTGTTCACCACGGCTATATCGACATCTGCACCAGTCATGATAGGATCGCCGTCAACATGCACAAATCCCGCCTTCTCCCTGCGCACATGTATGCGCTCTGTCTTGAATGTCTTGATGTTAGGGTTCTTGTCGAGCGTTTTGTTGAACATATCGATACTAAGCTGAGGGGCCTCCATAACGCCAAATGGTTCCATGACGACTACGTCAAGCAGACCGTCGCTCATCGACGCCTGCGGGGCTATGTAGGCGTTATTGCCGTACTGCGAGGCATTGGCACAGGATATAAGGAATGCCTTGTTGAGGAACGTGCCCCCGCCATCTTCTATCTCGTATGTCTCGGGCTTATACTTCAGGCCTTCGCGTAAGATATTCTCAAGGTAGGTTATGGGGCCACGCCTACCGGCCTCAGCAAACTTCATGCTGATGAAGGCGTCGAACCCCATGCCGCACGTACAGAAAAAAGGCATAGAGTTAATCACTCCATAGTCAAGCTCGTGTACAGTGAAAGCGTTTACCACTCCTACGGCCTTGCGCACGTCCATGGGCAACATCAGGTGACGAGCCAGGCCGTTACCCGAGCCGCAGGGTATGACACCTAGGGCCGTGGCCGACCCCGCGACGGCCCGACCCACTTCGTTTACCGTTCCGTCGCCGCCAACAGCCACTACGGCATCGAGCCCCGACCGGACAGCCTCACGGGCTATCTCGTAAGCGTGGCCGCCGTAACGGGTGGCAACTATCGAATAGTCAAAGCGGGTACCGTCGACGGCTTTGCCGATGGACTCGCCGACACTCTGCTTCCTTGACGTTCCTGAAATCGGGTTGACAATGAACAATATGTGCTTCTTCGTCGTCATAAGTGATGCAAAAATAATAATATTCAATATAAAAAGATTTGCCGCAAGCCAATATTTTCACTTTTGAAATACTTTTCTACGTTTTTTCTTAGGCTTTCGACATTTTTTTGTATCTTTGCAGCCTGATTTTGAAAGTATAATGTAGTAAAACTACACCTTATTCTTATTATGGGACTATTACAAGAAAGATACAAGAACTACCGTGAACCGCAAAAGTTCATGGAAGCTGGCGTCTATCCGTATTTCCGTGAAATAACGGGCAAACAGGGCACCGAGGTACAGATGGAGGGTCACAAGGTACTTATGTTCGGCTCTAACGCCTACACTGGTCTGACTGGCGACCAGCGCGTTATCGACGCAGCCAAGGCCGCGCTCGACAAATACGGCAGCGGTTGCGCCGGCAGCCGTTTCCTCAACGGCACGCTCGACCTGCACGTACAACTGGAAAGGGAGCTTGCTGAATTCGAGCACAAAGACGAGGCGCTGTGCTTCTCGACTGGCTTCTCGGTTAATGCCGGAGTGCTGTCGGTGGTCTGCGGACGTGAGGATTATATTATCTGCGACGATCGCGATCATGCCAGCATTGTCGACGGCAGGCGCCTGTCGTTCGCCACATGCCTGAAATACAAGCACAACGACATGGAAGACCTCGAGAAACAGCTACAGAAGTGCCGCCCCGAGTCTATAAAACTAATCGTTGTAGACGGCGTATTCTCGATGGAGGGCGACCTTGCCAACCTACCAGAAATCGTGCGTCTGAAAAAGAAATACAACGCTTCGGTAATGGTGGATGAGGCCCACGGACTAGGAGTGTTCGGCAGGCAGGGACGCGGCGTATGTGACCATTTCGGCCTGATTGACGACGTTGACCTTATCATGGGCACCTTCTCGAAGAGCTTGGCCAGCATTGGAGGTTTCATCGCCGGAGACAGAGATACCATTAACTACCTGCGCCACACTTGCCGCACGTATATTTTCAGTGCCTCAAACACTCCAGCGGCTACCGCTGCGGCCATGGAAGCCTTGCATATCATAAAGAGCGAGCCCGAAAGAATAGAGCGCCTGTGGAAGGTGACGAATTACGCCCTAAAGCGCTTCAAGGAAGAAGGCTTCGAAATTGGCGACACCGAAAGCCCGATTATCCCCTTGTACGTACGCGACGTAGACAAGACCTTCCTCGTCACCAAGTTGGCCTTTGACGCCGGTGTATTCATCAACCCCGTAATACCTCCTGCATGCGCCCCGCAAGATACGCTTGTACGCTTCGCCCTCATGGCTACGCATACAAAAGAGCAGGTGGAGCGCGGTGTGCAGGCCCTAAAAAAAATATTCGTCGAACAAGGTATCATTAAATAAATTCAAGAATCAAGGAATTTTTCTTCTGCGGTTAAGGAAGTTAATCAAGGTCAAGGAGAAAGACATTAGCCTTGCATGGTGAATGCAACAAAACTTATCGTCTTTCTCCTTGACTTGTATTAAATCCTTAACTATTGGAAACATATACCGTATCCACAGACCATGAAAACATGTAAAATCAGTATCGGCGGTAAATCTCCTACCAAGGTTTACGCCGTGTCACTATGTTATCTTCTTTCCATACACATACTTGCGTTGGTGTTCTTCTCAGCGTTCCGTCTAATGCTGTTCCTGTCTGCCGACTACACATTCCCGCCCGACATTGCAGGCGACTATGCGCTTTATTCAATCGCCTTCATTCGTGGGCTATGGTTTGACAACGTCATAGCGTGCTACATCCTACTGCTGCCGCTGGCGGCGTTTTGGATAGCGGCATGGTTCGGCTGCACGGCAAGATGGCTGTACCGTTCGTCGGCATGGTACTTCACGATACTTTACGCCCTGTGCTTTGTCATTTCCGCCGCAAACATACCATATTTCAACTACTTCTTCAAGCCAATCAACTCCTCGATATTCAATTGGTTTGACTATATGGGCACAACGGCCGGCATGGTGTTCGGCGAAAGCTCGTACTACCTTCCCATGGCACTGGCTATAGCCACGATAGTTGCTTTCGCCTACATTATTTACAAGCTGTCAACGCTGACGTACGGCAGAGTTACAACAACAATCGGCACATGGAGCCTGAAAGGCGCCGGCATAACGCTCGTAGTTGGCGCCCTGCTCGTAGGCCTGTGCGTATTCGGCATACGTGGACGCCGCGGATACAACCCTATTAAGGTAAGTCAGGCATATTACTGCAACGACCCATTCCTCAACCAGCTTGGAGTCAATCCTGTTTTCAACATAATGACAAGCGCAATAGATGACAACCGAAAGGAGAACAAGGCACTGACACTCATGGCGGCAGACGAGGCCGTAGCCAACACACAACACTTATTGGGCAGGGCTGGCATTGACGGCATATCACCCATAGCACGCATTGTCAAAGCCGACAGCAACATTACTACGGTGAAAAAGAACGTGGTAATAATCCTGATGGAGTCGATGTCTGCAAGCCTGATGGGAACATTCGGCAACAAGGCAAGACTTACGCCATTCCTCGACAGTCTGTACCACAGGTCTTTGAGCTTCAGTAACTTCTATTCGTCCGGCATTCACACAAACCACGGCATGTACTCAGCGCTGTACTCCTTCCCCGCCATAATGAAACGTAACGCTATGAAGGGCTCGGTAATACCTGTGTATTCTGGACTGCCGACGGTACTGAAGCAGAACGGATACAGCACAATGTTCTTCATGACCCACGAGTCGCAATACGACAACATGAACGCCTTTTTCAGGACAAATGGCTTTGACGAAATATACTCCCAGGAAAACTACCCCGCTGACAAGGTTGTCAACGGCTTTGGAGTGCAGGACGATTACCTGTTCCAATACGCCCTGCCCGTACTCAACAGACATGCGGCAGATGGCCGGCCGTTCTTCAGCGTTCTGCTGACAATCAGCAACCATCCGCCATACATCATCCCTCCATACTTCCATCCGCATAGCAAAAAGAAAGAAGAGCAAATCGTAGAATATGCCGACTGGTCCATAAAAAATTTCATGACAGAAGCCTTAAAACAACCATGGGCCGACAATACTATTTTCGTACTGATGGCAGACCACGGTAAGCTCGTCGGAACGCCCGAGTGTGAAAGCCCTCTGTCATACAACCACATTCCACTGATGATTTTCGGCAAGGACATAGAGCCACGTATAATAGACAATGTCGGCGGACAAGTAGACCTGATGCCCACCCTTCTCGGTATCCTGAACATCGGATATACACATAACGGCTTCGGAATAGATCTGCTGAAGGAGAAACGTCCGTACATGTTCTTCACCGCAGACAACCTCATAGGTGTAAGAGACACTTCACGTCTTTACATATATATTCCCGACACACGCCAAGAGCTACGCTACAACGTAAAGAAAGACGGAAAGGTTGCTCCGGCGGAAGACAACGAAACCTTCAAGGCAATGAAGAATTACGGATTCTCGATGTTGCAATGTGCCGAAACACTTGTCAAACGACAACAAACCGTTGACCATACAAGGAAAAACAAAAATAAGCCAGACAGTGAGTGACCAACGATAAATAATTGGACTCCCAATAAGAATTATGGCGAAAAAACTTGCAGGATATAAGAAAAAAACGTACCTTTGCACCCGCAATAACAAAGAAGGTACGTATTCGGGGTGTAGCGCAGCCCGGTAGCGCGCCTGGTTTGGGACCAGGTGGTCGCAGGTTCGAATCCTGTCGCCCCGACAAGTAAAGGGATTATACCGACACAAAGGTATAATCCCTTTGCCTTTTACAGACAACTTGCATCCCACCCAGCACTATATACAACCACATTACCGCACAGCATGAGACAAACAATCTTTATCCTATTCATGATTATGACGACAACGTCAACGGCGCAGACGGAATTCATAAGGGAATGCGGACAACACGCCTTCCCAAAGACGGTGCCGCCAGGCAACTACAGCGGAATAACGCACATAGAGAAAAACAGGTACGCTATTGTATCCGACAAATCCGAGAATAACGGTTTCTATGTCTTTTCGATAAACATAGACTCGATATCCGGCGAGATAAATAACGCCAGCCTCGAGTCATTCAGGGGAGACTCATGCCGTGGCGGCGACTGCGAAGGAATAGCATATATACCGGAATCTTCGACATTCTTCATAAGCCGTGAGTCTGACGCAACAATAGCCGAATATGATTCAACTGGCAACACTACCGGAAAAACGCTCGAGATACCCGCAATATACAAAAGTGGCATGGGTAACTACGGTTTCGAGTCATTGGCATATGACAGACAGTCCCGACTGTTATGGACCATCAACGAAAGCACGCTGCACGGCGACGGACCACAAGCCACGTCTAACAACGGCGCCGCCAACATATTGAGGCTGCAATCATTCGGCGACGATTTACGTCCGAGGGCACAATACGCATACAAAATGGATAAACCCGAGGCACATTCAAAATCAAGTCAGTATGCAATGGGGGTAAGCGAAGTAGCAACCTTAGACAATGGCCGACTGCTCATACTCGAACGCGAATTCTTCGTCCCAAAAGCTAAACTCGGCGCCTTCGTACAATGCAAACTGTACGAAATAACACCGTCAAAAGAATACGAAATTCCGCTTGACGGGGAAATTAACGAGCAAACGAAAATATTACCGAAAAGACTTATCCATTCATTCAAGACAAAACTGCAACTTTTCAAGAATTCAATAGCCAATTATGAAGGGATGTGCGTCGGCCCGAAATTAAAGGACGGCAGCACTGTACTGATATTGGTCAGCGACTCGCAAAATCAATATGCAGGCGTGCTAAAGGACTGGTTCAAGACAATCGTCATACGGTAAACCTTACATAACACCTATCATCAAAAGAAACATTACCGTCCATAAGCCCCTTGGTTGCCTTGAACGTTCCTATGCACAATGGGTCGTCAGCCAACTGCCTGGATAAAGCCATTTCACTATCCTCCAATGTCGGCTTAAGGAATGGATAACCGTCACTTGCCAGTATTATCTCGCCGCAATCATCATTGACGTTGATTACTTTCACCTTAGAGGTCGGTATTTCAAATCCGTCAATGACAGGATAGTCTATATTTTGGTGCATGCAACATTCCTTCAAGTCGTGCATTATGAACCTACGTCCGGGGTCATACGTACATACATCCCCAACCTTGAGTCCACCTTTCATGGCCGCTTTAAGGTATCCTGCACGCTTATCCGCAAGCACAGCCTCCTGCGGTTTGGGATTGTCATAGTATATTCCTCCGACAATACACTGGCAATCGCCGACCATCCACACCTGCTTATGGTAACATGAATATACCACGGCGCTGGCGGTAAGCCGTTCTACCGGATGTCTTTCGAGATAATCCAGACTCAGCGCATGCGCCATATATTCGTTACGGACTACAGCGGTTACATTAGCACAGAAATCATCCACACTGATGTCTGCCGGCATTATGCCAATATACCGCCTTATCAGTTCCATGCAATACCTGCCATTCGACATTCCGGGACTGATTTCAACAGCTGTCTTGCTTGTACTCCCGTCAATCACGGCGACAAAGCTATCGTTTATTGCCAGACCGTCTTCGCATGCCTCCTGACTTTTCTTTCCTACGATGGCCTTCTCTATTATCTTCATTGTATACAGATGCTTTTTTGTGAGTATTGCCGCCTGAATACAAACGGTTGAGTAAGTCTGGCCGACCGATACGCCTCAACTCACGCTCAATGTTACGGCGCTCCTCCGGCTTGTACCAGAAAAAAAACTGTCGTTGAGCAAGTTTCTCACGCTGAGTCTTGGCCGAATATACAGGTTTCAAGGTATAAGGGTCATATCCGGTATACCATGTCTCAGTACTAATTGTCATTGGGGTTGGCGTAAAATCCTGTACCTGTTCGAGGTGGAAATCCAGTCCTTTAGTTATCACGGCAAGTTCAGCCATATCCTCTTCTGTACATCCCGGATGGCTGCTTATAAAGTAAGGTATGATCTGCTGCCTGAGATTTTCCCGGGAATTCATCGCGTCAAATATTTTCTTGAACTCCTCAAACTGGGAGAACGAGGGCTTACGCATCAGTTTAAGAACATTGTCCGAAGTGTGCTCTGGAGCCACTTTTAGGCGTCCACTCACATGACGGCATATCAGTTCGTGTATATATTCCTTTGCAGCCTTGTTACACTTCTCGTCCTTGCTCTTGTACAACAGCAAGTCATAGCGTACGCCACTGCCTATAAAGCTTTTCTTTATTCCCGGCAAAGCGTCTACAGCCCTATACACATCAAGCAATTTGCCGTGGTCGGTATTGAGGTTCGGGCATATACCTGGATGTATGCACGACGGACGTCTGCACTTTCCGCAAATAGATTTATCACGTCCTGACATACCGTACATGTTTGCCGACGGCCCCCCAAGGTCGCTGATATACCCCTTGAAGTCAGGCATTTTTATTATGTTCCTGACTTCCTTCAAAATGCTGTCCTTGCTTCTTGACGTAATAAACTTTCCTTGATGGGCACTTATAGTACAGAAAGCGCACCCACCAAAACACCCTCGATGTATATTAACCGAGTGTTTTATCATTTCATAAGCAGGTATGCGCTTTCCCTTATATTTAGGGTGTGGCAATCGGGTGTACGGCAAGTCGTATACCGCGTCAATTTCCTCTGTCGTCATGGGAGGATACGGAGGATTTACAACCGCATACACTCCGTCGACCTCCTGTAATATCCGGTGTGCATGCAGCATGTTCGACTCTTCCTCAATATGCCTGAAATTCTCGGCCTGCGCCTTTTTGTCGCGCAGGCATTCTTCGTGCGAATGCAGCATTATGTCGTCCGGCATAACCCCGCCAGGTATATCCTCTTCAGCAGAAAGATACACGGTTTGTGGTATGTCACGTATCTCACGGATATCCTTACCGGCCATCAATTCATGGCAAAGGGCTGCAACAGGCTTCTCGCCCATGCCATAAATTATCATGTCAGCGCCCGAATCGCACAAGATACATTTCTTTAACTCCTCCTTCCAATAATCATAATGGGTCAACCTGCGCAACGATGCTTCGATTCCACCAAGCACAACAGGTACGCCAGGAAACAGATTCTTCAATATCCGGCTATATACAATAGTAGGATATTCGGGCCTGCAATCATGGCGGCCGTCCGGACTATAGGCATCCTCCGAACGCAAACGGCGGTTGGCGGTATACTTATTGACCATCGAGTCCATACATCCCGGAGCTATGCCGAAAAACAAGCGTGGACGGCCAAGCTTCTTGAAATCCCTGAAATCACCGTGCCAATCCGGCTGAGGCACTATCGCTACACGAAGCCCCATTGCCTCGAGGGTCCTCGCTATCACGGCCACGCCGAACGACGGATGGTCTACATACGCATCGCCAGAAAACAATATCACGTCAAGCTCGGTCCATCCCCTTAACTCAACCTCCTTCTTTGTCGTAGGAATCCATGCCGTTTTCGATAACGGCTGCATGCCATCCCTACCCGCTCCGACACGCGCAGATTGCCCGGTCACTACTCCAGGTCCTTGTATATCCCTGCTATTCACGCCTCGCAATCCTTGGTCTCGGTGTTCCATTTATCATAAAAGCGCACAAGCTGGTTTAGGCCAAAAGCCTTCATGTTATTGTTGTAAATCACGTCAAGGCACAAGTCAAGCAGTTCCTTGTCCGTATCGGTTCCCATTTCCAACATTGACCTTACGTTCAGCTTCAGCTTATCAAGCACCTGTTCGTCTATTATTCCGTTACTGTCAACAAGATTCTCGAACAACGAATATTTCCTTATCGTATTGAGATGTTCCTCATTTATCGTTATGCTTCTCGTTCCCGAAGCATTGGTCTGGATTTTATAAGTCTTCATACATATATGTTTTTAAGTTTTACGAACACCATGCTGCAAGCACAAGCGACACTGTGCCGCATAACGGTGTACGCATTATTTCTGATAGCAAAGGTATAATTTTTATTTGAAAGCGCAAATACATTACATACAAATAATACGCGTGTTTCAACGAAAGGCCACCTTTAGCAATGCCAAAGGCCGTCAACAAGAACACTAAAGGCCGTCTTTGGCAATGCCAAAGACGGCCTTTCATAAAACGATGAATATCAAATAATTGTTGAATGGTACTGTCGCATGCACATTAACGGCATAGCAACGACTGCAACCATCATTCCATCGAGAATGTAAGATACTCCTTTACAGCGTCCGCACACCGTTCTCCGTCTATTCCGGCGGATACTATACCGCCAGCGTATCCCGCTCCTTCACCACATGGGAACAGTCCATGCAGGCGTACATGCTGCAAAGATACCGAATCCCTTAATATCCTCACCGGTGAGGACGTCCTCGTCTCTGCAGCAATTAACACGGCTTCATTGGTAAGGAAACCATGGCTTGTCCTGCCGAATACAGCGAAAGCCTGTTGCAGACGCTTACCGACTTGCGGCGGCAACCAGAAATGCAGCGGACTGGATATAAGCCCCGGCGCATAAGAACTCTTCGGCAAGTCATAGCTCAAACGCGAACGCGTAAAGTCGACCATACGCTGTGCCGGGGCAGTCTGCCGCATGTTACCCTGTTGCCAACATGTGCGCTCGATTTCTTCCTGGAAACGCAGCATGCACAGAGGGTCGTTACCTTCACCGCAAACATCCTCAGGATGTACCTCAACCACCATTCCGCTGTTTGACCAACGAGACCCACGGTTACTCGGACTCATACCGTTGACGACTATCTGCGACGGCCCTGTAGCGGCAGGTATCACGAACCCGCCAGGACACATACAAAAAGAATATACACCACGACCGTCAACCTGGGTAACAAAACTGTACTCGGCAGCCGGAAGATATCGTCCACGGCCTGTCTTATTGTGGTATTGTATCCTGTCGATAAGCTCGGCCGGATGTTCAAGCCTGACCCCTACAGCCAAGGCCTTAGCCTCTATCTCAACACCTGACTCGCTGAAGTAACGATATACGTCACGCGCCGAATGCCCGGTAGCAAGGATAACCGGACCTTTAAACTCACGCTCGGTTCCTGTATTCAGGTCAACGGCCACAATGCCTGCTACAGTGTCGCCATCGCTTAAAAGACGTGTCATCTTAGTCCGGAAATGCACTTCACCGCCACACTGCAATATCGTACTACGCATATTCTCTATCACACGCGGCAATTTGTCAGTTCCGATATGCGGATGGGCATCGGCAAGGATTGAAGTTGAAGCCCCATGCTGGCAAAAGACGTTCAATATTTTATTGATGTTGCCACGCTTCTTGCTTCGGGTATAAAGCTTGCCGTCAGAGTAAGCTCCAGCTCCGCCCTCACCAAAACAATAGTTACTTTCAGGGTCAACTTTTTGTGTCTTGGTTATCATTGCCAGGTCTTTTTTCCTTTCCCGGACATCCTTACCCCGTTCTATAAGTACAGGCTTCAACCCTAACTCAATAAGCCTCAACGACGCAAACAAACCTCCAGGACCAGCACCAACAACTATTACCTGACGCGACGATGACACATCACGATACTCTGTATGTTCATATTCGTCGTCCGTAGGCTCCTCGTTTATGTAGACACGTACCTTCAGGTTTACGTAAATCGTTCGTTGACGGGCGTCAATGCTACGCTTCAACACTCGCACATGATTAATAGTCCTTGCATCAAGTCCCTTGTCCCTGGACACAAATTCTTTTATAGTAGTTTCGTTTGCTGCTTGTTGTGGCAGCAAACGGAGCTGATATTCATTAATCATATATAAGTATATGAGTATTAATATATTACTTAATTTATTTCAACTTTTTATTAAAGAAATCCAATACACGTTGCTGCGCCTCTATGCCACATGAATGAGGTATAGGCCAAAGCTCAGTTTCAAGATTTCCTCCGGCATTCTGGCTGTCCCAAACCTCATGCATAATCTTAAAAGCCTTCTTAACGCCCGGCACCTTGAACAGCTTGTCTTCAGTACCGCTGATGAACAAAGTCGGCTTAGGACAGGCTATGCTCGCTATATGCGGATAATCAAGATATTGCCGCAACGCCGGTATGCAATTAGCAAATCCACCTGATTCTTTGCGTCCGTACTTCCATGTCATCTGAACATCAGTGGTTATCATCCAACAAACAGCCGCGCAAGCCGATATCTTATCAGACAAGGCTGATAACATCCATGCGCGATATGCCCCCATTGAACATCCAGCACATCCTATCCTTTTGGGGTCAACCTCCGGCAAAGTCGCAAGAAAATCTGTTGAAGCAATATCATCGTAAGTCATAAAGGCGCTTAGATCGCGTCCATACATCATCATATTTCCGGCAATTATGTCATACTTACTGCGGTCTACGCCCTCTGCCCTGCCGCGTTCGCCCCACATAGGCGCATCCGTTGAAAAGACTACATAACCGTTTTTGGCAAGGTAATCGCCGAAATATTGGCCTCCATAAAGATTGTCAACCCACTTATCAGCATCATCCAAAACAAGCGAATCATCATCAAAAGGACGAATCATTTTCTCCTTGCCTATATACAGATGGGCGCCGTGGTCATGCAACAAGTTTACAGCAGGGAACGGTCCTTCTCCATCCGGAATCAACACATAAGCCCTCACACGGTAAAAGTCCGAAAGATTAAACTCCAATTTACGGGCCGTATACCCCTCGCGTTTCTCCTCTCCAATTACCTTAACGTCATAGCTCTTTGCCTCAGGAGGCGGTGTCATCATGCATCCAAAAACTTTCCTGCGGGCGGCAGACTTCCATTCAATAAAATCCTTTATATCGCTATTTCCCCACGCTAAAGGATAAGTAAGCTGTCCAAGCAACTTGTCTGCATAGACGGGAAAATCTTTATAAAACTCATACTTGTCCCGTTTTTGGGCCATTGCGTCCATGCAAATCAAGCACGACAAAAGAACAAAAACAACTTGGTGTTTAGCTTTAATTTGTAACATAATCAGGTATTTTGGTGCAAAATTAGCAATTTAATACGGAAAAATATTGTCATAAAGAGAAATCTTACTAAATTTGTCAGCAATTTTAACAGAGGACAAGCCCTGTTTGTCTCAGGGCTCTCAACTAATTCAATCAAATCAATGAAAGTATTAAAGTTTGGAGGAACATCCGTAGGTTCCGTTAAAAGCATTCTGTGCTTAAAGAGAATTGTTGAAAAAGAGGCGAAACGTCAGCCGATAGTAGTTGTTGTCAGTGCGCTCGGCGGAATAACCGACAAGTTACTTGCGACGGCTCAAATGGCATTAAGTGGCGACGAGCTTTACAAAAAAGAATTCGATGCCATGGTAACCCGTCATCATCAGATGATTGACACAATCATTACTGATCCGAAGAAAAGGGAAGACCTTTTCTTTTCGGTTGATGTGCTTTTCGACCAATTAAAAAGCATATATTACGGTGTTTATCTCATTCATGACCTTAGCGACAAGACCAAGAACGCCATTGTTAGCTATGGCGAAAGGCTGAGTTCGCACATTGTGGCGACACTGGTAAAAAATGCGAAACTCTTTGACGCAAGAGAATTCATCCAAACAGAACATAAAAACAAAAAGAATGTCCTCGACAGCGAACTAACGTCAGGTCTCGTACGAAAGGCCTTTGAAGAATTACCACGCATATCGGTAGTACCAGGATTTATTAGTCGCGACGAACATACTGGCGAGACGACAAACCTCGGACGTGGCGGAAGCGACTATACCGCCGCCATCATTGCGGCAGCCCTTAATGCCGAAGTTCTGGAAATATGGACTGACGTAGACGGATTCATGACGGCCGACCCAAGAGTAATAAGGACTGCATACACAATCAACGAACTGAGTTACAAGGAGGCCATGGAGCTTTGCAACTTCGGAGCAAAAGTCATCTACCCTCCTACAATATATCCAGTTTGCATAAAGAACATACCAATAAAGGTAAAAAACACATTCAATCCTAACGGACCAGGCACCGTAATAAAGGATAAAATCGTCAATGACCGCAAAGTAATAAAAGGTATCTCAAGCATTAGCGGCACGACATTGATTACCGTAACCGGCCTATCTATGGTGGGAGTCATCGGTGTTAACCGCCGTATATTCACCGCTCTTGCCGTCAATGGAATATCAGTATTCCTGGTAAGCCAGGCTTCTTCCGAGAATTCAACGTCTATAGCCGTAAAGGACTCTGACGCCGACGAGGCCGTAAATGTGCTGAATGATGAATTTGCCAAAGAGATTGAAACCGGTGCAATGTTCCCTATGCACGCCGAAAGCGGCCTTGCTACCATAGCCATAGTAGGAGAAAACATGAAGCATACACCAGGTATAGCAGGCAAATTATTCGGAACACTCGGACGAAGTGGCATCAGCGTAATCGCATGCGCACAGGGCGCTTCCGAGACAAACATATCTTTTGTAATCGACGGCATGTATTTACGTAAATCATTAAACGTAATACATGACTCGTTCTTCCTTTCGGAATACAACGTACTGAACCTGTTTATTTGCGGAGTTGGCACTGTCGGCAATAAACTGATTGAACAAATCAAGTTGCAATACGAAGAACTGAAACTGAACAGAAGGCTGAAACTTAATGTCGTAGGCATTGCAAGCAGCACACATGCTATATTCAACCGCGACGGGATAGACTTGGAAAATTATCACGAGCAACTGAAAAACTCGAAAGAAAGCGATACATCCAATCTGCGCAAGGAAGTTATCGGCATGAATATTTTTAACAGTGTGTTCGTTGATTGTACCGCAAGTAAAGATGTTTCAGCCTTGTATCAAGAGTTTCTTGAACACAATATATCTGTAATAGCAGCTAACAAGATAGCCGCTTCATCCGATTACGGGAGTTACATAAGGCTGAAAAAAACTGCATTGTCAAAAGGCGTAAAGTTCCGTTTCGAAACAAATGTTGGAGCAGGGCTTCCCATTATAGGAACAATCAACGACTTATGCAATTCGGGAGACAAAATCCTGAAGATAGAAGCAGTACTAAGCGGCACACTTAACTTCATTTTCAATGAACTGTCAGCAAGCGTACCTTTCTCTGAAGCTGTCAAGCGCGCAAAAGAGCAAGGATACAGCGAACCAGACCCACGCATAGATTTAAGTGGAACTGACGTCATCCGAAAGCTTGTAATATTAACACGTGAAGCAGGATACAAGACAGAAATAAACGACGTAGAGAAACATTTATTCATACCTGAACAATTCTTCAACGGAACATTAGAAGAATTTTGGAGGAATTTGCCCCAGTTGGACGCAGACTTTGAAGAAAGGCGAAAAAACCTTGAAGCTTTTGGAAAACGTTGGCGTTTCGTTGCGAAGATGGAAATGGGACACACCAGTGTTTCGCTCCAGGAGGTTGAAAAAGGACATCCATTCTACAACCTTGAAGGTTCCAACAATATAGTAATGTTAACAACCGAACGCTACAAGGAATATCCAATGCTCATTCAAGGATATGGTGCTGGCGCAAGCGTAACGGCAGCCGGAGTTTTCGCTAACATCATGAGTATCGCAAACATTTAAAAAAAGCAAAAGAAACAAGGGAAAACCAATCATAAGCCCGAGGGCACTACTGTACAAGCATACAACATACCAAACTTAACTTATGACAACAAGCGGTAATCCGCTTGCCAAGGGTTTCTCTTACCATTAAATCACACAAGTACTGAAAGATGAAACATATAATAATATTAGGAGACGGCATGGCCGATCATCCTGTAGCCAGACTCGGTGGTAAAACTTTGTTGCAATACGCAGATACTCCAAACATGGACATGCTCGCGCGGACAGGGCGCACTGGACGGCTGACTACTATACCTGATGGGTTTCAACCTGGAAGTGAAGTTGCAAACACAGCAATACTCGGTTATGACTTAAACCAAGTATATGAAGGCCGTGGACCACTTGAAGCTGCAAGCATAGGTTATGAAATGCGACCGGACGACTTAGCATTACGTTGCAACATTATAACGTTGGAAAACGGCTTAATAAAGAACCATCATGGCGGCCACCTTACTACGGAAGACAGCGACGTATTAATTAAACATCTTAATAAATGCCTCGGAAATGACAACATACATTTCATAACAGGAACCCAATATCGCCATCTTCTGATAATCCGCAATGGCAATAAACACATTGAATGCGCTCCTCCACATGACCACCCAAACGAGCCATGGCGCAATTTGATGGTAAAACCAGAAAAAGGATGGGAAGAACTTGATGAAGATGGACGAATGTCTGCACAAGAGACAGCGGACATAATAAATAAGCTCATCATTGAGTCACAATACTATTTAGCCCAAAAGCAATCTCAATGTAATGAACAGGAATGCCTGAGCATCTGGCCTTGGGGAGGGGGATACAGGCCGAAAATGAAACCATTAAGCGAAATTTACCCACAAGTAAAATCCGGTTCCGTAATTTCCGCGGTTGACCTAATACGCGGAATTGGTCATTATGCAGGGTTAAGAATCATAAAAGTCAAAGGCGCTACCGGTCTTGCCAATACTAATTATGAAGGAAAAACGCAAGCTGCACTTGAAGCGCTACGCACCGACGATTTTGTATTCCTGCATATCGAAGCCAGTGACGAAGCCGGTCATGACGGAGACTTGGACCTGAAATTAAAAACAATCGAAAATCTTGATAAAAGGGTTGTTGGACCGATATTCAAAGAAATATCCACATGGAATGACACCCCGGTATGCATTGCCGTATTGCCAGATCACCCTACCCCAGTGGAAATACGGACACATATAAACGAGCCCGTGCCTTTCCTGATTTGGTATCCAGGCATAATACCGGACGAAGTACAAACATATAACGAAGTAAGTTGCGTCAGTGGCAGTTACGGATTGCTACACCTAAACGAGTTCATCGAAACATTTATAAGGATATAATCAAACACATAATTATCATTCAACAAAAAAAACATTTAACATGAAATACTACAGTACAAACGGTAAAGCGCCATACGCCTCGCTAAAAGAGGCTGTGACGAGAAGCTTGGCTCCTGACGGGGGACTGTACGTTCCTGAACAAATCAAGAATGTGCCTGACAGCTTTACTGAAAACATACAAGACATGACATTTCAGGAAATTGCCTTGGAAGTCGCAAAAACATTCTTCGGCGATGACATTCCCGAAACTGACTTGAAAGGAATCGTATACGACACGCTATCTTTCGACTGCCCAATAGTAAAGGTCAGCGAGAACATCTGGTCTCTCGAACTTTACCATGGTCCAACTCTTGCGTTCAAAGATGTTGGGGCAAGGTTTATGGCGCGTATGCTGGCGTATTTCACAAAGCAGGAAACAGGAACGATAAACGTCCTCGTAGCCACCAGCGGCGACACCGGTTCGGCCGTTGCCAACGGATTCCTTGGAATAGACGGAATCCATGTGTATGTGCTGTATCCGAAAGATAAAGTAAGTAAAATACAGGAGAGCCAATTCGCCACATTAGGAAACAATATAACCGCACTTGAAATAGACGGAACATTTGACGATTGCCAGGCACTTGTCAAAAAAGCATTCTCTGATACAGGACTCAACGCTACAATGAGGCTCACGTCAGCAAATTCAATAAACGTAGCCCGCTTCCTGCCACAGTCGTTCTATTACTTCTATGCCTATGCGCAGATGAAGCGCCTCGGAATGGCCGACAACCTTGTAATAAGCGTGCCAAGCGGTAACTTCGGTAACATTACCGCAGGGTTATATGCGTGGCAAATGGGGCTGCCCATCGAAAGATTTATCGCGGCCAACAACGCGAACGATATATTCTACCATTACCTGCGCACCGGAACTTACGAGCCGCGCCAAAGCATACAAACCATAGCCAATGCCATGGATGTTGGCAATCCAAGCAATTTCGCCCGAATATTATCACTATTCCACAACTCGCATGAAAACATAATAAAAGCCATTGACGGCAACGCTTACCAGGACAACTCCATAAGCCAAGCCATAAGCAAATGTTATAAAGACAGCCACTATATACTTGACCCGCACGGCGCATGCGCTTGGCTGGCACTGACCGACGGGTTACAAAATGGCGAGCATGGAATATTCCTTGAGACGGCCCATCCCGCAAAATTCAAGGATATTGTGGAAGACGCTATCGGAACAGCTCTCACAATACCAAAGCGCCTTGAAGAATTCATAAACGGAAAGAAACTTTCCATACCCATGACAAATAGATATGAAGACTTCAAAAAATACCTTATCAGCCAACAAAACAATGCCGGCAGGAAAGAATAAAACGCCGTCGAAGATAAAAGAAAATAAAGCCTCGAAAGAATTTCTTTCGAGGCTTTATTTTGAGGTACCTAGCAGAGTCGAACTGCTCTACACGGTTTTGCAGACCGTTACCTAA